>Ga0209208_10009749_pt1 | contig 12579 bp, 6 predicted proteins | sample S1TSphfallax_3_FD_187694 | JGI IMG/M metagenome (GOLD analysis project Ga0209208, IMG submission 187694) | Host-associated microbial communities from peat moss isolated from Minnesota, USA - S1T2_Fd - Sphagnum fallax MG (SPAdes) (version 2) | ecosystem: Host-associated > Plants > Peat moss >...
CCGAAAACACGCTCCTCTATATAACCGCCGGTTCTTTTGGTAGTGGGGGGGGGGGAAGTTTTTATATTCGCCTTTAGTGCGGTGGGAGAAGGATGCGATTCGACCGTCATTCCTTCCCTTTGGACGGCTGCGATGCTTTGTGGAGATCAGGTCCTGGTTTGTACACCTGGCCGGTGCGGAAACCGTGGTGATTCAACCCCCGTCATAGACTGACATCGGTCGCCCACTGTTTCACCGGCCTCTCCCTCCCCCACCCCCCCGAAACCCCTGTCACAGACAGACTTACTGAATTAATATATATGATGATTCCTATTTTATAGTTTTATAATTTTTACTTATTTTGTTTATCTTCATTTTATTTTTATGCATTTATTTATTTTCGGAGACGAGGGATCTCGCGAGCATGTGTCTCTCTGTCACCACGACCCGCACCTGGCGCTGGAACATTTCAGGCCAAGTGCGACTCATCTCAGGACCTCGTTTCTGTCATTGGGGGGTTGCAGAATCGGCCTCGCAAAGACTGTTAACAGGTCGCAATGGACAGGTGTAGACAAACACACTGATAGACAAGTGAATTAATATATAAGATTCAAAACTGAAACTATTCTTTGAACAAGGACAAATCCTTCTCCCCACCTAAAAGTGGGTTTTTACAGTTGCAAATTTTCAATATAATAACCATTTATTGAAATTGGACATGTGGAAAAAATTATGAGAAGTTTCGCATTATAATCATCAGTTATTTGAAAACTCTAGTCAAGGAGGAAAGTTTTCAAATAATTGGTATCTTTGGAGCTTTTCTTCACATTTTGGAGCTGGATTTCAACTCAAGCATGGGAGATGGACTAGTTTTTAACATTTCACAATATTAGTTAACTCTAGGAAATAGTGCAACTCCACTGGAGTTGAAGGGTTCATGTCACTAAAGTCAAATACTCCATCCCACCACCATGGTGAGCATCCAAGTGATGTGATGCTTATTAGTGGTGCTAAGGAAGATGCATGAGTTTTTCAACATGTCAAGTATGCATGTGTTGCTTCGTTTTAGTTGTGTGAATTGAAGAGATTTTTGCACCATGTAAAGTGTCTTTAGAAGCATTTCACAAATCTTGCCCTAATTTCATTTGAATTACACTCTTTGCACATGAGAGTAATGCAAAACAATCCTTTTTTGAAAACACCTTACAAAATTCCTTAATTATTTCATTTCAGTTTTGCAAACTGAAGAGCTTTTGCACAACACAAAATGATTTTGGGAAGCATTTAACAAAAAAAAACCATTGAAAGCTTATTGAGCGTTGGCTTATTGAGCTTTGAATGCATTGTAATCCATAACAAAAGTATTGAGTCAATTGGGTGATAGTTTCAAATGACAAGTTGCAGTAAAAACAAATAGACAAGTCACAACATGATCAAGCTTCACCACCATGGGGTCATTATCAAAAGGGATAGTTGTTCAAAATTATTACCAATTGTTCTTTCCTATGTGCCCGCCATAGTTTTTTGGTAGGTCGTAGATGGTAAATAAATCACCCAAGCAGAAAGCAAATGAGGCCATGAAATGACATTTTTTCAATAGACAAGAATTGCAAAATGCATCCATCAATGCAAGGAATGTAATGTGTGGGCCATATGAACAATGAAGATTTTGAAACATATGTGCAACTATTACAATGTTGACCACATACACAACAAAGGTTTAAACCGCATGTGATGATATTGCACTTTTGGCCATCCACACAATGAGGTATATAAGTAATAGAAATCTAGGTATTACAATGCCGGCCATATACACAATGAGGGTTTTGAAACACAAATGCAAAAGAGGTTGGAACAAAACTTACACATCTTATTCAAGTTCACACATGGTCAAAATATTTGAGCAAAACATTGGTGAAATTAACAAGTTTAGTTTTTTGAGGTTTCAAAGTGATGACGTTTAGGGTTATCTAAAGTTGAATCGACTACTTTGAAACTCATTAATGAAAATATCAATGTTCACAATAAAAATATTTAATTAGATTTTGAGAACCATGTTGGGTGACCTTGTAAACTTTACACAACTTTAAAACCCTAAACCCAATTAGCTCATAATGTTCAATTGTCAAATCATATTCCCCAATAAGAGAGCTCTCTTACCCCTTACCCTACACATATGGAGCTCTCTTATTGGGGAGTCCCACCTGATTGTCAAATATAATAAGCTATATACAACAAGGGGTGTATCCCTTAGGTAATAATAATAATAGGTCTATTTATTTTTATATGAGGATTTTTGAAACATGATATTTTGGCTTGTGTTGAAACTTGAGATTAGTTATAATAGAGTTATAATAATACCTTGAAGGATTTTGGGTGTCTTTTAGAGGATTTTTTTGAAGATTAATATATTTTTGCATGGTGAAATATTTGAGTTTCCATAATTCTTTCTTTTGTTCATGTTCAGGACACCATCGAGGGAAGGAGTATTATCCACTAGGGCTTCATTCATTGGCCGAGTTCCATCCACTTCATCCAAATCTCGTCAACTGAAATCTCAACCAAACACCCGCTTCGAAATCGGGTTTTCATCCCATGAACAGGCGAGCTCTTCCGCTCCTTCCAAGCGGACAAGCTTTGTGCCTGGGTTTCCTGTAATCCAGTTGCGCCCTGGAGCTCCATCCCAGAGCACACTTAAACAGCTTTCATTGCTGCGGAGTCCCGGGAGCAATTGCGTCAGTCCGTGCTCCATACCTCAAAAATCTATCATCGGAAGATTTTGTTCCAGGCCTGCTCTTTCTTGAAGCCTTTCGTTCAACAGATTTCTGTTGCAGAAGCTATCATTTACTCATGTTTGATGGGTTCTCTCTGCTTTTGTCACCTCACAGGTTTCTCTCTCGGACGGGCGTAGTTGTAAGTTGTGTGTGTGTGTGGCAGTGTGGCAGTGTCGGAACTGAAAATCTTTGAAACCCCTTGCTTCTAGCTGTTGTTGGTTGATGAATCTCGGGAAGTGCAGGAGAAGAGCACTCAAGGGGGGTAGACTCCAGATCAGGAGGAAGTGTGGAAGAATTACATGAATTCGTGTTCGATTTGTGGTGGCAATGGTGCAAAGTGCATTTTGTACTCCGAACGCAATTCTGTTTTCACGCGTTTGTCGTTTGCAAATGCGACTACGGCTTGCGAACATCTGTTTCTGTGGCATGTATTTAGGACGAGGGGCAATTGTAATATTCTTTAGGGTTTGAGGAGAAAGGCATGGAATTAGGGGAGGGTTGCATTTTCTCAGTCCATGGCCTCTCTTTTCACAATGTCTGTGCCTCCCTCGTCGCTCTCCGCGCGTTTCCTCTCCCAGTCCCTATCTGACAGGACCTCCAACGGCAGATTCTGGGCTCAATGTTTCCGGTACAAGCAAAATGCTGGAATGCCTTGGGGACCAAGAATTCAACGGGTCGGGAGCTGGAGAGCACGAGCAGACTCCAAGAAGGGCGTATCAAAGAAAGTCGATGTGAAGATGACGATGAGGAAGGTTGTGAAAGCTTTTCAAAGCTCTGATAGTGAGTCTTCTACTCAGTCAAAGGAATCGGATGCGCCAGAACCGAAGGTTCTCGTTTTGGATGGTACTGGCGAAGACAAGTTGCTAAGACAGAGGACGAAAAGTTCGAAGGTGTTCTTTGTGCGACCAGAAGAGGAGCTTAGCAGTTCTGTCAAGGTTCCAAGTCTTGAGTGGAAGGAGCCTATCGAGTTTGAAAATGGCGATGGAAATACACCATACCAAGCCTCTGGCCGTTGGGCTCTTGCAACCAGAGAGTCAGAAGTCGTCAAAGCAGGTGGCTCGAAGACTCAAAGTTCAAGAAACTCAAAGGCAAGGGGCTCAATGAGCAATGTTGTGGAAGCACCCAGGGGTAACGGTTCTGCAGAGAAAAGCCCAAGCAAAAGTTCTGCAAGGGACATTTCTTCGGAGACAACAGGTCTTGGCTTTGATAAGCAAAAAAAGGATATACGCAATGTTGCAGCAGGAAATCCAGCCACTTCTGAGGGTGACACAAGCACAAGAACCTTGTTGCCCAAATCCAGGAGAAAGCAGTTAAGTGCTGATAATGGAGGAGAATCACAGCTGGTGTTAAGCTCAATGCCGATGTTGACAAACCAAGCTACTTTGAGCCATGAGGTTGCATATAAGGATGCCACAACTCCAGGTTCTGAGGGCAGAAGCAGCCTCCTGAAGGGTTTAGGGTTACATAATTCTCATAGTGAAGCAGACAATGGTAATTTCCATGTGACATTCAGAGAAGGATTGGAAGGGAACCTTAGTGGCACCAGTAGCTTGAACCCATCAGTGAACTCTCATGGTGATCTTGAAAATGCCCATGTGAGCCAACCCAAAAGGAGGGGAAGAAGGAAGATAAAGGCAAGCAACAGAACCTGGACTGAAGGGGAAGAAAGGACAGATGAAAATGGCAGGAGTGAGAATCTGAAAGCTGCAGAGGAGGCCAGTCATGAGAGTGAAGTCAAGACCATGGTTAATCATTTGGGCGTTGTACAAGGTCCAAAAACTCCTGTCCAACAAAGAATCTCATCTGCAAAGGAAGGAACATCAACAGGGACTGAGGAGAACTGTTCTGAAGGAAGAAAAGGAACTGTAGAAGTCCATGAATCTGATAGGGAACAGAATGGTGTTCAAATGGCCCTGAAGCTTGACAAGGAAGACCAAATGGCTTCAGGTATGAAGGCTGCAAAGAAGATTAGGAGACAAGCACACAAAAACACAGTGGCATCAAGATCCAATGAGAAGGTGAAGAAAATCAGTGACATGGATGAGGGATGGATTATATCACCAGTGGAAGCAGGAGATCTGGATTCAGTGATAGATGTGCTAGCACTAAATCAAGACTGGACTCAAGGTGCAACAGCAGTGCAAGACATGATTCCCACCGTGAAAGATAGAACTCATAAAATGTCAACTGGAAAAAGAGGAAGAGGTATTGGCATAAAGACTGCTGTGCATGCTGAGAACATTTTGCTGAAATCTGGGAGGTTGAGACACAAGTCACATGTGAAGAACAATGAACCAAGTTTAGATACAAAAGGAATGGGTAAGGCAGAGGAGACAGCAGATGCACAGATTGAATGCTATGGGCCAAGGACTCCAGATGGCTTTGGAAACTGCAGTGTGAATTCACTAGATTTAACCAGTCCTAAAACAGGGCAAGATGTCCAGACAATTTCAAAAAGTGAGGACCGAAATGGACATCCAGGAACTTCATTCAAGCTTCCATCTCTTTCCTGGGGTTCGTGGTGGGAAGAAATAGGTTCCACATATAGTGGGAAAGTGAACTTCACAACTGTCCCATCAGGTTTTGTTCTCATTTACCTTTGATTCTCTCTCCATTTGTCTCATACCAGGTTTACTGGCTGAATACATAGTCACTGCTCACCCTGTAACTCTTCACATCTACGAGGCTTGTCATGGTTATTCATGTGTCCATTATGCTGAATTTGTGGCTGGTGGGGTTTTCACGGTCAGTTAAATGTTTCTGGGACATTGGCTAACATCTGATCCTGAAGTCCATGTTTTGATTTTGCCATACATGAAAATGACCTAGATTGTTCAGTTCTTTTCTGTTTCTCCATGGTCAAGGCTGATAGTTACTGTTCTGTTGATGAGATAGCATCAAGAAACCAGTATACTTCTTTGAGCAGCCCTGTACTGTTGCTTTTTGAGTTTAGTCGCTGACAAACTTGCATTCTCCTTTTGCTGAACAACAGGATGATTGGGTGCCTACTTTGGTTACAAAACCCTCCATTGTGTTGGTAATGTCAGCTTCTCTATGTTGACAAAACATGTAAGTCAGCCTTTGAAAAGGTTCTAAAAACTTGTAAGAGAAGCTAGAAGATTGCCAAAGCTCACTAATGTGTCTTTTAAAATCATTCTATGCTGGTTGATTTCACCCCTTCAACTCTTTCATATCAAAAGATATTTGTTAAGATATTACATTTTTTAACAGTGCAATCAATAGCAGGAAGCTCAATATGCCACTCTAGTGGAAAGAAATGGTTATTTTGGTCTTCAGTGTTTGTAACTTGAGACTATTAAGTGAAAATTTCAGACATATTGGAAAGGCTATATGCTTTTTTTGAGGTCCAGCAGATTTCAAGCAATGACTGTAGTAATTTTAAAGTTTCTAAGCTTCACCATAGAAATACAGCAGATGTAGAGTCAACTTACGTTTATATAGGATTTACAGCAGCATAGATTCCCAGACTCCAGAATGGATGGAAAAGTCAAGTTTGTTAAAATTGCTATTTTGCCAGAACAGTGCTTTCATAGTGTGACATGTAGCCAATTCATCTGTCCTTTCTTCATGCTACTTGGAAGTTCAACTCACCAACCGCAAGGTCATTAATGCCAATAGTGGCTAAATTCCTTCTACAAAGCTTTCTACCTGTGGTTAATGACCCTTGGATTGGCAAGTTACAAAAAACTAGCATTCCCTCACTAACTAGTTGGATACTGAAAGAGTTGGTTTTGGGTTCTCATGATTTTTTAATTCTGGATATTCCTAATTTCTCTCACTTTGTACATCTGGATAACGCCCTTAGTTGTGAATGAGCTGAATTCTAATGGCTTCTTTTATTATGTTTTGGAATCAATATTGCAGAGGCTGCTAAGTTTGGAGTTATCAGTTTACAGATTCTTAAGATCATGTGGTCATGGGATAAGACCACAGGTCACCCTTTGTCTCTTGGGAAGATTTTTGAAGCCCTGTTTTCTCTCAAGTTATTGATCTTTAAGGAAACTCTTTCTTTTCTTATTCCTTTTCTTCTGTTTTTCATTCTGTCCTTGGTTTTTCTGTTTAAGTTTCCATTACATTTCTGTCTGTGTGCTTGCCAGCATCATGGTTGGGTCCTCCCACAAGTTTCCAGATTATGTCAGTAATTGGGTTGATGTTTCACACCAGCCCATACCTGCTATTGGCAGCTGATGATATTAGTGGCAAGGTTATTGTAGTTAGTCACCACTGAACATGTTCATGATAACTGAAAATATTTTTACTCTCTGTTGGCATTTTTCTGTGTTCATGACATTCTTTCAATTCTGTAATTTTGTTCTAGTCTGCACTTTTTGGTTGGTGTCTCTGTTCTTCTCTTCATGCAGTTTGCTATTTAAGGTCTCTTGTTCTTGGGTATGGAAATGATCTTAGCAATAGATCAGTTTACAATTGTATTCCATTATACTCAAATCGGACAAAGGGAGGATTGTTCATACTAAGTATGTGATTGTTTCAATCATGCAAGAGTTGTCACATACAATGATGGGATGCTTCCACAAGATATAGTAAAGGGACACCATTTAGTTGTTGGTGTTGTATGGACATCTTACTCAATTGTTTGTTGAACATGTCTTACAGCTAGTGGTTGCCTGTTCAGGTGCACTACTGTGTGAGGATTCAAATATAGAAGGAGAAGAATACCAAGCATTGAATGCCAGCGAGGACATGAGGGATAGAGAAACCAGAGCAATAAAACATACAGAGAAGGTATGGCAGTCCAAATTTTCATTACCCTAAATCCTGAGTGAGTTTTTCTTGACCTCCTCTGATATGATGGAGGAGGCTCATGGACATTAATTTCTGCTGCAAAAGAGTCTTCTTTCCATTCCACTTCATCCATTGGGTGGGGGTCTAATGTTCATCAATGCATTTTGACATCTGGTTTCTATTTAGCACTCTCACTTCAGTAAGGGTTCTACTGATACTAATCATTAATCTTTGATTTTTTTCCCTTAAGATGAGCAATGCTGTCATTCACTTAATGTCTAATCCATACCACAAATGGAGCATTGCTATCTTCTTTTTGCCTTACTGTGATTGAGTGTTATTTTGGATTGTAATCCATGCTGAAACCTGTGGGTCCCCATTGCACTCACTTTGGTTAGCATCTTTTCTTTTTCCAGAGCCCAACATCTATAACAAGCCAACCCATGCACCTGATGAATGATTTGCAGTGGCCTGAAAAGGTAATGTGTCTATTACACTCTTATTGGTACAGAAGCTGAATCAATGGATTCAGCAATCTGACAAATTACTAGCTATCCTCCCAGGTTCCAAGGAATTATGACTGTTGATATTAAAACTGCAACTGGAGCAGTAATCATGTCTTGAGGAATAGGTTTGACTATCTAATCTGTTCATGACTTGAAACCATTGTGACCTTTCAGTATTATCTTGCTTGATAGGTCTTAGGGCTGTGTATGATTGGGAATCTTCCAAGTTTACTGAGAAGGAGGACAAAGTAAGTTTGTGATCTTGGATCACTCTTGCTTCTGCTTTCAAAAGTGGACTAAAGAGAGAATTGCAGCAGATTTTGTCACTGGGAGAGGAGCCATGTCTTTTGGAGTCCTTGGATTCATCACAACTAGAAGCTGTAGCTCAAGGATCAACCCAAACATCAACATCTTGTCTGTATGAAGTTGAGATGGGAACAGAAGCAGTTCTTGATTTTGATTTGGAACAGAAACTGGCAACTTCCAGTGCTGCTGTGATGGAACCTAAGAAGGAGGCTGACATGGAAGTTGAAATACTAATCAACTCACCTGAGTGTACAATGCAACGGATGGCAATCCTGGAGAACAGGAAGCTTGTTGAGTTTCTAGTTGAGCCTTTGAATACCAAAGTGCAAGTTGGCAATGTTTACCTTGGAAGAGTGAAGCAGCTTCTGCCTGGAATGTCAGGAATTTTTGTTGACATTGGTGAAAACAGTACTGCATTTCTTGACATTACTCTGAATCAGTACCCATACACTTTTCCTCCCCTAAAAGGCCTGGGGTGCCTAGCACTCAAAACTTATGAGAATGGTTACCTCATGAGCTCAGTTGTGGAGGATGCTGAAGAAAAGGATTTTGAGTTGCAATACGATGACACCTTGGATGACCATGATGAGGAAGTTGAAGAAACGCACCTAAAGGAAGGTGTAGGCCTTCTTTATGAGGCTGATATTGGGGAAACTCAATCAGATCTTGGGGGAAAACCAATGCTTCAAGAGGTTATAGCAGTTATGTCTGAAAACTTGGGAAGTAGCCAATCCCTAGATCGAGAAACAAAAGTCTCAAGCACAGATGAGAGATGGATGCCTCATAATTATGAGGATGTTGGAAGAAAGTCAGCAGACAGTAAACTATGCATAGGGGAAGTGAGCTCTGAGGGACCAATTACAGCAAATTTTGGTCATAAATTCAGCAAGTGGTGTAGAGTGGAAGAGGGCATGAACATAATTGTGCAAGTGAAGAAAGAGGCAATGGGGAGGAAAGGACCCAGGCTCACTGCTTTTCCTAGCCTAGCTGGACGATTCTGGGTGCTTATTCCACGAGGAAAATCTGTTGGAGTTTCTTCCAAAATCACAGGTCCTGAGCGAAGTAGGCTGAGGTTGATTGCACAGGATTTACAGCCATTGGACTTTGGAATAACAGTCAGAACAGAAGCTGTTGGTCATCAACGTGAAGAACTTGAGAAAGATCTTACTCGCTTAATGGATAGCTGGATGGAAGTAATGGAACGTGCAGCAGCAGCTGCTTTAGTGGTGGATGAGAGGGAACAGGGGACAGTTCCAGTGCTTCTTCATCGAGAAATGGGTCAAACTCTGACCACTGTACGAGACTTTTTCACTGATAAGGTACAGAGATTAGTTGTTGATTCTCATCAAAGTTATCAGGAGGTAATGGGTTATCTGCAAGATGTGGCACCCCATTTGACAAGCCGTGTGGAGCTTTACTCAGGGAAGGTGCCGATCTTTGATGCCTTCAGTATAGAGACTGAACTTGAGAAATTTTCTAACAATCATGTGAAGCTTCCAAATGGAGGGTATCTAGTGATGGAGGAGACAGAAGCACTAGTTTCAGTTGATGTAAATGGTGGGTGTGGGATGCTTGGACATTCAACTCGGGAAAGGGAGGCTATTTTAGACATCAATCTTGCAGCTGCTCAACAGATTGCGACTGAGTTGCGATTACGAGATATTGGTGGAATCATAGTTGTGGACTTCATTGACATGGACAATGCAAATGATAAAAAGCTTGTGTATGAGGAGATGCGGAAGGCCATCCAACGGGACCGCTCCAAAGTTTTTATTTCTGAGATCTCTGAATTTGGGCTGATGGAAATGACTCGAAAAAGAGTTCGCCCCAGTGTTACTTTGACAATCAATGAGCCATGCTCCAGTTGTAAAGGCACTGGGTATGTTGAAGCATTAGAAACAACTCTTGGGAAGATTGAGCGAGCTGTTTGTCGTCTTCTAGCTGATAGATCTAAACAAGGGCAGGTGATGGAAGGTGACAAGTGGCCACATATTCTCCTCCGAACAGATCCTTCAATGTTTGACTACCTCCGGGCATGGAAGTGGAAACGGATCACACAGCTTAGTAATGCTCTCAAAGTTTGGCTGACTCTTAAAGTAGCTATGGAACTCTCACATGGTCAATTTCAGGTGCTGGAGCAGCCAAGATTTGCAAGTGAAAAGCATTTTCATGAATCAAAGTTACTGCACAAATCCATGAGTACAAGCACACTGGGCAAAAGGGCTTGGCCAAAAAGGCGAAGACATTCCAGTTTATAGGTTATTGGATTTCCAATTTTGACTTTCATTCATGAACTCCCTTGATTATGTAAGGTTTGTCCAGGTTTATACAATGTCTTCAGCAAAGAGATATCTAGGGCCCTCATATATGGCTGATTGACATAGTGGGCTCTTGTTATTCCCAGAATGTTTTTTCAGTGGTCATATGGTTCTGTTCCTGCAAATATCTGCAAGCAGTACAGCAACTGTTCACTTAAATGACCATGTGTTATCCTTTGGACCTCCATTGAGGGCCTTCAGGATGCAGGCCCAATCTCCACGTGGCGACTGGCTTTACAGCAAATTTTAAAGGAAAAAACACCAATGAAATTGGCAGTCATTGATGCGCTCAAGCCTTCCATTGCAACCAGTTTTTTTTTCAATTTCCTGATAGAGCGAGGGTGGCAAGCATACCTAGGCAGATTTAGACTTCACTGGTGACATTATTTCACTGTGTCACCTGGCTGCCATTTTTCACCAAAAAAATAATTCACTGATTGCAACTCCTTCATCCCTGTTGAACTACACTTATTACCTTCTTTTTTTCTGATGTCAGTTCATGGGAAGCATAATATGTGCACATCATGTTCATTATGATGACATTCATTATATTACTCATGTCCAGTTATGGTGGCAACAAAGTTGTGGGGTGGGGGCTCCCTGAGGGCACCCAAGTTCCAACCCCAAGACCAATCCTGAATGCGTCAGACAACTTGACACATTAGTGGAGATGTACCATCAATGTACCACATTTGAGATCAATGATGAGTATGAATCTGTTGAATCTGGCTGGTGCAAGTGAGATTGATTGAGTGCTGCTGGTGCAGGATCAATGTAAGCATTGAACATGTGAGGGACTAGTTCAAACAGACTTTCCAAGGTTGAAGGAAAGCTTTTGTAGTGTAAGACCGTTGGAGTGTTGGAGTGTGTGATTCAATTGGAAGATTTTGGAGCACAAGGGAGCAGCAATGAGCAGATGTGGCTAGAGCTTGGGTTTCTTCTGGGATTCAGTTGCTGGTTGAGAAGTTATGATGAATGTTGGGCAGTTCTCACAAACAGGGTCAGTTCTTAGGCTGGGTATCACGATGGTTTTCAAATTGAGAATTCATGGTTTAATCTAGGAAAGAATGGGCACCTTCAAGAACTGCTTAGGGTATCATTTGGTCCAAACTTTGATATTTTGGGCAGTTATGGGATGGACAATCAATCAGGTTCAGTACTCACCCTCCCAGGATCTAAGAGAATTAGTAGAGAAAGAAGGCATAGACCTGGTTAAATGTAAATTTGAACTCAAGACCTTTCAGATTAGAGGTCTCAATTATCATTAGGTTATACCTTTATTGGCACTACCTTGTAAGGCAAGGCAAGTGTGTTTACAATCATTATGTAGTATAGTAATTGTAGAGTATATTAGCTTCAAAGGACTTTGCCCCCTAGAAACTATGTGAGATGATCTATCCTAATTTCTTTGTAAAAGGATGCACATTCATCTTATGACATTTTTTTTTCCTGCCACCTCTTAAACCATATACACATCCCCAAATGACTTTGTCACCTATCCATAACGTGCCCAACTAGACACAAAGGGTCCACGGACCTTGAAGGGTGGGAGGAGAAGGCATAGTAACATTTGATGAAATAATTCATTCTCAATTGAATTTCTAAAATCATCTTTGCAAATATTTTTTTCATGTTAATTCCAAGTCAAAACATTACTTAATGTTGAAATGATTATATAGTTCATCATGCTTTGTGTAGTTCAATGAAATTCAAAATTTGATTTTAGAGTTTTATGAAGTTCATTGCTCAAATGGTAGATTGATTGAAATTATTCTTATTCAAGTTCAATGTTACATCAAATTGGTAGTTGAAATGAGGAATGTTGAATGGAAGGTAAATTTCACTACTACTATTTAACTCAATGAAATTGAAACATTCATTTGAAATTTTGTCAAATGGAAAATGAACTCAACTTAAATTTTTTTTTCCTTT
>Ga0209208_10009750_pt1 | contig 12579 bp, 7 predicted proteins | sample S1TSphfallax_3_FD_187694 | JGI IMG/M metagenome (GOLD analysis project Ga0209208, IMG submission 187694) | Host-associated microbial communities from peat moss isolated from Minnesota, USA - S1T2_Fd - Sphagnum fallax MG (SPAdes) (version 2) | ecosystem: Host-associated > Plants > Peat moss >...
AAAAAAAAAAAAAAAAAAAAAAAAAAAAAAAAAAAAAAAAAAAAAAAAAACCCCACACAAAACAGAAAATAGAAAAAGGAAACAAAGAAAATAGAAAGAAAACCAAAAAAAGAAGAATGAAGAGGTCCCAAAGAAAGAAGAAAAAATTATGAGCTGGAAAAGGGAGGGAAAAGTGGAAGGAAGGGAAAACAGGAGGTAGGGGGTGGGGGGTGGGGGAAGGGAAAAAAAACTGACCGTTAAAGGTCAGGGGGTGTGAGAAAAAAAGAAAAAAACCCAGAACCCTGTGCTGGGGTTGGGTTGGGTTTCATCCTATCCAAAAAAAATCCCAAAACCGGATTTTTTTGGATGGTGCACTGGTGGGTGCTGGGTCACTGAAGCCCACCAGGAGCATACTGGACTGCAAACATTAATTTGAACAAAACTGTGATACCCCACCACTCCTCATGAAAGATCTATCAATTCCAAGGTTCTCATTTGTTGAAACATTTATGACAATGATCCTTTTCATTCTTTTGGATGTTCTGTAGAGTGTTCAACTCAATTAGAACTACTTTCCTAAATGGAGCTGCATAGTCAAAAGCAGCATCTGCAAGACCCTGGTTTAAGGTCAAGAACTTCAGATGGTAAACTCCACCTAAGTGGACTCATTTGTGGTACTAACATACAAGATTGCCATCATCTTGGGGCCTTCCAAACAACCCCAATTTTAGTAATCATCTGTTGAACAAAGTTACACTTGTCTCTTTATAACAGGGTGTTCCTGAACAATTTGGTCTTGTATTCAAATGAATGTAATCATGGTCGGCAATGTGGTGGTCCCCCAAATCTTAGTTCGATCCAACTTTGTCTGAGTTAAGTTTGTACGCAACAATTCCATCAAGCACCCACCTGGAGGACGGCTGTTCCTTCTCCTAAGATATATCCATTAACCTTTTTCATGGCAAGCACAATTTTGTTTGACGGCTCAGCAGGCAATTGGGCCCCAACAGCCAGCCTCCATTACTCTACTATAATGACAAGTGGAGATCAGAACTAAGAAGAACCGCTAAAATCAATGTGGAGAAGAACACTAGGAATTTGTGGGGGTGGGAGAATTGGTAGGGGAGGCATGATTGGGGGGATGGGGAAACAGTAGGGGGGGTGGGCTACCTTACTTGGAAAGTTGTGCTAAAACTTGGTGTTGCAAATTCCTCTGTTGTGTAGTCCTTTGATTTTCCTAATACCGGTAACCACTGGTTCAATCTATCTGGTGTGTGCTGAGTCCTGACAGTGAACCAAATATGTATTATCCCATATGGTTGTGGAATGATACCTCTACTGATTCCCAACATGCTTAGTGCATTTTTTTTTACTATGCAAATTAGGACCAATATTGCTCTTTCTCATCAATGAGTGTTATGCAATATCAATAGAGATTTAAGGTTTCAAAAATTCATTTCTTATATTTTCTTAAATGCTTTTTGGCTTTTCATTGGGGAAGTGGAATTGGAAGCTTTGATAGTTATTTTTCATTTGTAGTTGAAAGGCTTGTTAGATAATGATTGTTGTTTGATTTGATGACTTCCAATATTAAATTGTGTGAAGTACATTTTGAGAATTGAGATTGAAAGCCAAGAAATTCATTGCTTTTTCCTTGCTTCTTTTTCCTTCAGAAATTATTAAAACATATTCAAATGCAATTTACCATCTCAATTTGAATGGAGGTAAAAACATCACCATGAAATACTGGAGCAATCTTGGCATTGGCTGGTATCAAACTTCAAAAATCACAACTATTGCATCTAGCCAATCTGAACACTTATAATAACATTACAGGAGAATGTAGTTTTTCTCACCCGAGATGTCATGGCTCATGACACATTTGTGAGGTAAACTTTGTGATTTCAACTTCCATCCATTACAATGTACAATATGTGGTGTTTACTGTGGGGTATATATTACATTTAAATGACAATTTGGCATTATATAATGACACATATTGTCATGAGACACAGTTTTTTTGTGTGAGAAAAATCATATTCTCTTTTACTGTGTATAAATATATTTATTATCACCTGGTACTTAATCTGAAATTTTCTAGACATATGAGGGCCCAGCTGGTAGCAGACCTGTGAAGAATTTAGAAACTTGGATTTGGTTGGTCTCTTTGTAATATAATGTCTGCCCAATAGTGGATGGAACCTCGTAACATGGTTAGGGAATTTGATTGCAAAATGAACTTGATATTGAGAATTAAGTAATTATTTAAATAAAAAAACAGCCTAGAGAGTCCGACTAGGACCCAGAAGCAAACAAACACCTACAAATCTGTAGTCAAAGATATTTGTGTTGACCCGATAAATTTGTGGGTTAAATCTTGGTTCTTGTAGAATGTCACTCAAGCATATGGAGCCACCACTTGTGAGACCCACAATTGCATATAATTAGAAGTTACAGCAATTTCCTGGCAGACATCGTTGTGCTGTATGAACAAACAACATCCTTTACATGTGCAGCATCCTCATTCACCTTATTCTCTCCAAGAAGTACGAGGATATTTTGCTAGGACTGTTGTGCTTGTAGAAATTTCCCAATGTTTTTGAAGATCACATTTTATTTGTGTATAACCCTCCCACAACAGAGCAAGGATATTTTTGCTACTGTTTAGGAATGGGAGGGACATTTTGTGGCCGGAGGGATCTATAGGTTTAAGGTCACTGCAAAATAGTAGGTGTAAGACACCTCTTAGATAGGTGTAATGTTCCTCCCACTCCTGTTTCTAGATCTAAGGATCTCTAGGCTTATGATAAGGTTCCCATCATGTGTTATAGTTGGTGAGGCCCATTGGTTGTGGGAAATCCCAAAACGACCATTTTGTCCTCCTAAACCCCTTGACAGCCTCATCCTCCTATACCCCTTATTTTGGGAATGCCCCCACCCTATGGCTTTACCCTACATGTAAAGCAATGAAAGCTTTTTCCCTATTTTATTTGGAAGGTACCTTTATATCCATGAACATCTCTCTTAGAGATATTGTGCCAACTCTTTGAGACTCTTTGAGAGAGTGAGGGACCTTATGCCTACTTATGGGCATAAGATCATTCCCCCTCTTAAAGTAGGCAAAAGAAAACTCCCCTCCTACAACTTGTGATCTAGCTATCCTTATGTTTTAGCTTCTCGTGTCCTATGATGGGTAGAAGCCATAGGTGGGAGACATTCCCAAAATGTGAGGCTGAACTTGGATACATACTGGCTCATCCTAGGCCCCTTTTTGGAAGTGCCCCCACCCTGAGCTTTACCTTACACTTGAGGATATTTTTACTGAGGTAGAATTCCATTTTAGAAACTGCCTTCCTCTAACACTAAAAAAATTTCGGCAGAACTTTACATGTAGGGTAAACCCATGGGGTTAGGTTTTCCTGGAATAAGGGCCCTGCAAGGTGGAGCTTAGGATGGGCTTGATTCCAGTAAAACCTGCCTCCAAGGGCTTTACATGATTTAAAAATCATTGTGCTTAATTTTTAATTTAAAAACAATGATAGCAAGCGTTTTGAAAAGCATAATTCATAATTTCCTTAGATAAGGGCATTACATTTGTATTACAAATTTTTAAGTGCCATGCACATACACTAAAAAAGAGTGCCCAGGTTTTTCCGTGTAAGGTATCACATGACAAAAAAGAAAAAAAGAGAGACGGGCATTTCAAGAAGCGTTTCATTTGTGAGCATTTCGCTTCTCGAAATGCTCACCTCTTTGCAGACAACAGATTGCGCTCTGGGATGCTACCTCCAAATACACTAAAAAAACATTTGACAGTTTTTTACAGACATAAGGTGTTCTCCAAATTTAGGAAATTTCTGGGACTGCTTGGCGAAAAAAAGAATTAAAGCTAAGTGAAAATGAAACCTCAAAAGCAGACTCCAAAATACACCCCCTCATTCTTCACTCAACTCCCCCACACACAAACACACGATCTCTCTCACGCAGACACTCTTTCTCTCTCACACTCTCCCTCTCTTTCCCAGAGTGAGAGCAAGTGTTACTCTGCAAGAAGCTCTGAGTTGCAAAAGAAAAAACCTCTTTCCTAGCAGGCACCTCTTTTGTTTTTCCACAGCGAAATTGCAGTGAACTGCAGTTTCATAAGCCCAAAGACGATTTTTAAATCGTCTGAACAGACCAAAAAATTGTACGCAGAAACAATAACTGAGCTGCAGCAAAGAATTCAATTCTGCTGGATCGATCCATCGATACCATTTTTTATTGTTTTTTGTTGTTGCGGAGGGAATTTTGTAGGGAATCAGTTAGTTGTTGGGACAGTATTGTTAGGAAGAAGGCAGAAGAAGAAGACAGAGATTTATAGAGAGAGAGACCGGATCGAGAAATTCCTGAATTGGGTTGCGAATTTTTTTCTTCCTTTCTTGTTGAAGGCAGAGTCTCTCGAGATCCCTGGAAGACCTGGAAGACTCCGGCTACGTCTATTCTGCAAAAACCTAAGTCGACTTGGGATGGGAAAAGGGCACTCGGATGATCATTTCAAAGCCATGGCTGTTGCTGCGGCTCCTGCTGCCAAGTTTGTTCCAGCGTCGTCACCCATCGCTGAACACAGCAGCAGCAGCTTCGTTCCGCAATTCATGACAACAATTCACCACCCATGGCAGGAGAACAAAGAAGACGAAGATCATCATCGCTTCCTGAATTCGGTCCTCAGTGAAGGAGCAAGACAGCATGAGAAGGAGGAGGTGGGGTTCCTGGAATTGGGTATTGGCATTCGCAGGGAGAGGGACGAGGAGTTTCTTGACCTGGGTAATAGGCTAGTTCCCAGTGTTGTTCATGAGCAAGAAAGACACACAAGCTTTGTTCTACCGCAGAATTCCAGCTGTTCAGGCTCCACCACTTCTTCGTCCTCATGTAGGGCGGAGCCGCCGGGACTAGTATGGTCCGAGCCAGCAGCTTCAGTCCCGCAGGAATCCTCCTCCTCCTCCTCACGAAGACCAAGTTTTCTCTATTACAGCAGCGGCAGCGGCAGCAGCGAGTCTTCTTCTATTGGCAGCAGTAGTCACCAGCAGCAGCACGTCTGCAGATATCTCTCACTGGGGCCCCGCAGAACTCCTGATCATCATCATCATCCTTACAACAACAGCTCAATAACAGCTGAATTTATGCCGCAGGCAGCAGCAGCTTGTGCACAGCAGCAGCAAACAAGTAGTATAGCTGCAGGAATGTTGTCTTGGATGGCAGCAACACCAGCACCAGCTCAGGTGAAGAATAATACCACGGGCGTGCAGCAGCCAGGCCTCAGGCTCATCCCTTTAGCTCAGTGTGTAGTAGGACAAACCCCCATACAAGAAGGTCTGCACGCCACCACCTACAGCAAGAACCTGCAGCTTGCTCATCAGCTGCAACAGCAGCAAATGAATTGGAGCCCTGGCACAGCAGCAGCAGCAGCAGCAGCCATGATGCAGCAGGAAGAGCTACTACAGCAGTCTTCTAAGCAGCTGGAGAAAGCTGGGCGCTTAGGAGGAGGAGGAGCCTCAGGCTCAGATCCTGTGAAGAAGCAAACCAAGCTTTTCAGAGGAGTACGTCAAAGGCATTGGGGCAAATGGGTTGCAGAGATTCGCCTCCCCAGGAATCGTACCCGCCTGTGGTTGGGGACTTTCGACACTGCGGAAGAAGCAGCTCTTGCTTATGATCAAGCTGCCTACAAACTGCGAGGAGAATTCGCTCGCCTCAACTTCCCTCATCACAGGTACTATCAGCTGCAGGAAGCTCAAGCAACAATGGGTCTCCGAGGAGCAGCTTCTTCTTCTTCGCCTGCCCACCGGGTAAGCACCCATGAGGAGCTCCAGTTCCTGACATCTCCTCCTCCTCCCCCCGCTGCGCCTACTCGAGCAGGTCCGGCTGCAGCATCAGGAACTTGGGTAGACCTGGATGACCACGACTTGCTGAAGAACATTGTCCCAAGTCTGGACGTCGACATGTCGTGGGCGGTGGATCTATCGAGTCCTGCCAATACAACTCTGGCTCTTGGTAATTGCCAACATCATCATCGGCACGCATCACAAGCAGCACAAGCTGCTCATGCTTCTTCTTCTGCTGCAGCTGCCGCAGCTGGATTGCAGCAGCAGACCCCCAGTAGTAGCTACAGTAGTCGAGGAGCTTCTCATCATCTCTTCACCCCCAACGTCAATCACAACATCCGAGCCTTTCCAAGCTTTACTGGCTCACCTCCTCTCTAGATCTCTTGCAACAGATAAGACCATGACTCCTCTCTCTCTCTCTCTCTCTCTCTCCCTGTGCGTATGTTTGTGTGTATGTGACTCTTTTCCAAATTGCAGTAATGAGAGAAGACGGGTTTGGTTTTTTTGTGAGAATTTCTGGTTGCAATGCTGCTGCTTCTCTCTCCTCTACATGCATTGGGTGCATACCAGCAGTTACAATCTGAGGATGAACATTGCAGAAATTTGTGACACTCCTTTTTTCTGGGAGCTCAACTACTTGCCAGGAGATATGCTGAGCACTGCATGCTGGCAAAGTTTTTTAGAGATTCAAGAAGACCTCAGAGTGTATGTACATCACTGAAATGGAAATCTCTCTATCTCTCTATCTCTCTCTCTCTCTCTCTTCCACAAAACAAGTTTCTCTCATCAGAATCTTAGGTAGACTTCTTGTAGATCAGAAATTGTGTTGAGCTTTGAGCTTTGCATAAATTTAATTTAGGTGCAATTTTTTTGCCAGACTGGAGTTTTTTTTCCCTCTCCCTCTCTCTCTCTGTGCAGACACAGAGCCAAGCAACACCTGAAATTGGATTTTTTTTGCTTCTGTTTTTCCCCCTTCTTAAGTCCCCTTCCAGCCTCTCCTCCTTGTGTGTCTGCATCATCAGCATCAATCTCCTTTGCCAGTGGCAAGATCCTTGGTTGAATCTTCAACCCACCCTTTTAGTTTTGGGTTGCTGTTGCAACCAGGGGATCACTTTGCCGAGTGCAACAATCAAGAGATGTATGTATGTATGTGTGTGTGTCTGCACATAGGGAGAAAAACAAATGATGGGGAGCATATTTGATACTAAGGTTTGAAGTTTGAACAGACATGAGAGCAGCTGTAGGTAGAGCAGCATTTTTCTGCATTTTGGAATGATTTTGCAGGCAGTTTGTTTAGTGAAGCTGTCAACTATATTGGTTGTCACTATGTTGAAGACTTGGGAAGTTGCAGAGTTTTTGTTTCAGTGAAGCTCTCAAATTGTAGTGGCACTATAATGTTGAAGACTTGGGAAGTTGCAGGGTTTTTGTTTCAGTGAAGCTCTCAAATAGTACTGGCACTACTATGTTGAAGACTCGGGAAGTTGCAGAGTTTTTGTTTTGGTAAAGCTCTCAATTGTACTGGTGTGCTGTTGAAGATCTGGGAATTGGCAGAGTTTTGTTTTGGTGAAGCTCTATCTCAATCGTATTGGCTTGATGTTTAAAACTTGGCAATTGGAAGGGTTTTATTTGGTGAAGCTCTTGATTGTACTGGCACCATGGATGATGGTGGAGTTTTGTTTGGTGAAGCTCTCAATTCTCCTGGCACCATGATCGGAGAATTGGAAAGTGGTTTGGGAGATTTGTTTGACCTGCAGCTCTCAATTGTACTGCCACCATGTTAATGGAAACCCATTTTGCACAAAGAAACTCCAGCATGCTTTAGACTTTGCCAATTCTTTGCACAAAGAAACCTCCTGCAATTGGCTTGGATTTCATGGGATCTTTGAAGCACATTTTTGCACATTGCTGGTTTTGGTTTTGTTTTCTGCCATCTGTTTGAACAAAGCACAGAGCCAGTCCATGTTCATGCAGTATGCAGTAAATGTTTGGAGGGTTTGTCCCCATTTTATGAAATTGTCTGTTTGGGTTTTTATGTCCACAATTCAAATGCTTCAATGATCTCAGCTGAGCACAGGCCCAATTCCCATAAAGCATTTTGTAAACAATGTAGTTTGTAGAAACAATTGAAGCCTTGATACAATTGCACCAAGAAGTCAATCACGAACAAACTGATGATGATCAACAGAGAGCCACAACATGCAACAGTTGATAAAGCTTGTGTGACGGTTGTTACACAATTCTTTGTTTTTGGAATATAAGAAGAAGAGCTAATCTTGAGAACCCACTTGCAGGATTTGAGGTAGCTGTCGTGAGGCTGCCAGTGTAGGCCAAGTGGAAGGTAGCATACCTAGGACTGGTGTTCAGCACAAAGTAGTTTGCAAATGGTCTTAGCCAATAAAAAGGAAATTTTTATTGATATTTGTTGAAATTGATGAGAATTGAAGTCCCATCCCATCCATTGGGATACTCTTACAAATACACAACACAAGGTGTACTTTGCATAATTACTCCTCAACTCTTGAAATTCTAGAAAATTAAATTTGAAACATTTTCTAAATAAGTAAATATTCTACAAAGAAGTGCCGATTGTCAATAGTGGGTATGGTATCAAAAGTCTTGGGAAGTTTCAAAAGATGGGCCCTTCTCTTACTTAAAAACCTGTCAGATTTTGATGATGCCCCTGGCTAGGACCTTACAAATCATGTAAGGGCCTGTACAGCCTAGTGGGGACCTTACTACCTGAGTGGAAGGTACAGAAAGTCCCTCAAGGTTCAAAAGACAGGCTCTTCTCTTTATTCAAAACCTGTAATTATTATTTATTATTTATTATTTTCTTTTTTTTCCTTGAGAACAACAGCAGACCCAATCTGCCAAGCCGTTAGCACCCCCAAGTCACGCTCATTGGCACAGGACTGGCACAATTTTCATCTGCACTCCACTGGGTTTGAGCCCGGGACCTTTTCTGAGATTCCCCAAGGGTCCCAGAATGGGCTCTAGGACTATACCAGTGACCCTTCACACCTGGGGTACCTGTCATGTTTTGATCAGCCAGGGTGAACTTTGATGGCACCCATATTGATACTTTACCCTTGCAAATGTTAGATTTGAACTCCAAAACCCTGATTTAGTCTAAGCATGGGATGTTTGTGACATTTAGGAATAATTTTACTATGGTACCAATGTGGGTGCTGGTTCACCCAAGGCTTAGCCACTTGCTCAAATGGCAACCGGCAATGCAGGTAGAGGGTCTTGCTTCCCTCTTGAAACTGGTTAGGGTTTTGGTTCTCACCTCCAGTATCATACCAACAGTTGCAAAAGGTTTTAGGGCACTTGCTTAGCCAATTGTTGGTTCTTAGTTTTAGCAAGGTGCTAGTTTGGTGAAATTATTAGAGTCTAGAGGATGGGATGGAGCACCCACCAAAGCTATGAAAGAATCTTGGGAATAGTAGCTGACCTTTCCAACTTGAAAACCCCAAAATTTTATTAAAAAATGATGGAATACAGGGTGTGCACAACATGGAACATTCAATAAAGTCATCACGATGCCAAGCTGCACATGACTAGTTTTTATGAATTACTTTTGATTACTTCATGATTTGCCAAATTCACTTATGTATTATGAGCAGTGATTGTTTGTGGTGAATGTTCACTATTTTGCAATATTTTTTTGAGAATATATGGAAAAACGCATTTTACAGCCAAAATTCATCACTTTTGCAAAGACAAAACAATTGGAAGAAATTTTATTAAAAAAATTCCCTTTAACAAAACACGGCCTATTAATCTTGAATTTAGCTGAATCTGTATCCTTCTCATGCATGAGTTTTTTAGTGGTTTTTAGTAGTCGGCTTGAAAGGACCAGAACTGTGTGCAAGTGCATCCAATGGCAACCAGATCATGCATAAAGATCACAAGAGATTTGGCATAATTCTGGAACACATTTTTTAAATGGTTACCAGTGTGTTTTTCTTTTCAATTTTGTGATACTGCTGAAGTGGCAATCATGTTTAGGATGAGATAGCCAAATTTTGGTTGTAAAGAAATATGAAAATAAAAATTCATTAAACTTTATTTCAGAAACAGCAAGAGTGAACCTGCACCCACGAACACACTAGTTGCATGGACAATGATTGAATTGAGGGAAAAAAAAATTGAGTTCATGTCCCGATGTTAACCACCACTATTGACCTTTTGGTGCTGACCCTTTTGGTCCTTACATTTTATTTTATTTTTGGTGGATGTTTCCCCTCAATTGACCTCATCTACCTTCTAGCCTTACACCAAAACTACAACCCCTGACCATATTACACTTGTTGACTTGTCCACCAACCCAACCTCGGGTGACCACAAAAAATGATGCAAAATTGAAACCACATGCAGGTATTGCAAGGAACTTTTTGTCATCTTTTTGAGCAATATTCAATATTCTTGAAAATATAAAGCCAACTGCAGATGTAAGTGTTGCTCTAGTGGTCAGGTCTACTAACACAATTTTCAATGGGTCTACTTCCACTTTGGCCTGCCCATTTGGTGAATATTTAGGAATATTTAAATTTTTTGTTTAAAGTCAATAAAAGGATTTTTAGAAGGAATTTTTATGACATTAAATGTTTTTTTTGCAAACCATTTTCTTGATACTAAATAAAATTAAGGCATGAAATATTTAGGTAGGATTTAGGGGTTTTCTTCAATTACACATATATAGAATCAATTTTCCCATTTGCATACAATTGTTTTGCATATAATTGTTTGTTTACTAAATCATGAGAATGCATATACCATTTGAAATCTTTAAGTTGTTTGACATTAATATGTGAAATAATGACAGTTATGCATGTTTTTACCATATTGGAGCTTCAAGATTGAAGTAGAGGTCATATGTAGGTATTGGACTATGTTCACAAATGACGACTACAATAGTTGTGTGTAATACACATTTGGCATGTGCAAAATGAAGGTTTTATAAAGGTATGCAAGTATTGCAAGTTTAGTTATATACATAATGAAAGATTACAAACAAGATGTCAATATTACAAGTTTGGATGCTAGTATTGAGACACACAATGCAAGTTTATTTGTTGATGTGGGTATTCCAAAAACCTCATCATCCACCACTTAAAATGTTCCTTGTCCTTCCAATGAAAATAATAGATGAACCCATATGCAAGTATTGTGTTAGGTGACAAATGGCAATTGCAATACCTACATGTAATACACATTTGGCATGTGCACAAAGAGAGTTTCCTCATTTGATTTAATTATTGCAAGTTTCGTTATGTGCACAATGAAGGATTCGTAACTTGATTCACATAATGATGATTTATTTGTTGATGTGAGTATTGCAAAAGTCTTATTGTTCTTCACTTTAACATTTGCAATACCCTTATTATGACAATAAAAGGTTATCAACAAACACAATGAAGTTATTATAAACACCCTTTCTTTTTTTATATAACAATTTATAGCATAAATTTTGAATGAAAATTTTAATCTACCGTGACAAAAATGTTACAAAAAATTTAATTGCAATAATCTTGTGGGTAAAAATGTTTTAAAAACACATGTATGGACAAAGTCTCAAAATTGTTGTTGAGAAGTGCACTAAAAGCTATTAAACCTAAAATGAGACCTAGGCTTGATATCCCCACCTAAGCAATGATATCATAATAGATTACCATTTGAACATTACAAAATGGACTTTGTATGGATGAATTATACGCCGCTTATAAAATGAACATGTAAGTATGGCCTAGTGGGAAATTGAACCCAAATCTAGTTGCAAGACCCAACTTTTACTTGGACTATAAGCTTAAGCTTAAAGTGAAGGCATAGTAATGGGCCATTACCCTATTCAAATAGGGGAAATAAATGCACTTTGAACATATATGTGTGACCCAAGTGTGGGTAATTCATTTAATTCATCCACATTGAAGGAAGGAAACCAACTTTTAATATTTGTTCAAAAAACAAAAAGTTGGTGCTATTTATGGGCTTTCAAGCTTTGTGAGGAGGTCCCTAATTTATTCATTTTGTTCACTTAAGTTTTGTTAACAAAAAATTATCAATCGTACCAATAAGTGGTATAATATAGATTATAAAGGTGGCATGATTGAATAAGGGTTTAGAAGTTTACCAAAATTTGGGATTTATATACACTACAACAATGTCCTTTTCAACCACAAAAAACAATTTGGCCATGGGTTTACCAACTTGTGTCAAGTTGCTAAACATATGGCCAAGTCATTTCACCCAATTGAAAAATACACTTTTTGTTGTACTAATAGGGTAAGCACACCCATATTTAAACATCAATTGATAATCAAATGCCTCTATTGTTCATGGTCAAGTTAATGAATGATAATTGTGTGTAGGCCTTTGACTATTCATGTGCATGCTTAAGATCGAATGTTCCATTTTAAAAATCTATGTTTGGATGTTTATGAACAAATGATCAAAATGTAACATATGCAATAGCTTATGTGTGTGGATAATGTCCAATAACACATGAACTTGACTTCCCTTGTGTGTGTGGCTTGTATGATTGGTGATGGGTTGTCAACTATAACATTCTAGGGTAAATAATTGAGCTCAAATCCAAAGGAAGGGGTTGGTGATTTTAACATTTTGTTAATATAGGTATCCTTTGCACCAATTTTTTTTTAAAAATTGATCAAGAAGAAATTAAACACAATGTCTAAACATGGGGGTGATTTGGACCATATTTGGGGGGGGGGGTTAGACC
>Ga0209208_10009751_pt1 | contig 12578 bp, 10 predicted proteins | sample S1TSphfallax_3_FD_187694 | JGI IMG/M metagenome (GOLD analysis project Ga0209208, IMG submission 187694) | Host-associated microbial communities from peat moss isolated from Minnesota, USA - S1T2_Fd - Sphagnum fallax MG (SPAdes) (version 2) | ecosystem: Host-associated > Plants > Peat moss >...
TTGGGGGGGGAAAAAAAAACTAAACCCTAACTTGCACGCTCTGCGTCGTCGTCGTCATCTTCCTCTCACACTTGGTCGCTGTGTTCCGATCAAGAATTCGTATCGACTGACATTACAGGGCGCAGAATGACGCTAGAGGTAACACAAGATTGCAATCTTGCAAGGGCCAAAAAACCGGTTCAGCTAATTGCTGCTGCAGGGGGAGTGGCGATATCTTAGCATAATGCGTCTGTAGTGCTTTCTCCTTTCACATCTGCTCCTCCTCTCCTAGATTAGGGTTTTAGGGTTTTGTGCAATTACACGGTGGAAAAAGAGAAAGCAAGTTGATGTTGTTGTTATTGTTGTGATTGACGTGGCATCATCGTCAGTGCAATCGCTCTTTAGGGAGTAGAGTCCTTTTCCACGAGGGCAGGAATGGGGCGGATCAAGGGCGGGCCCGCTATGTGTCTGTGCTTCGCCTTCGCGTCAAGTGCAACAATTTCTGCTTCTGCAATCACCTGCCCTGCTTCCCAGAGGGCAGAGGATTGAAACAAATGTGGCGCTCAGAGATCACGGCTACTGTAAGTTTTCTCCCTGTCTTCTACTGCCTTGTGTTGCTTCTTCTATATGCTTCTTAAACCACCACCAAGTGGATTAAACTGTCTTTTGTCTTCCTCTTTACCCTAGAATATTCTTCTCTTCTCAAGCAAATATACAAGATTGCACACAAAGTGAGGCGCTTGAGTTTGTAATTTTGGTGGTAGATGAATGCATTTAATCCTGATTTTACTCATAAAAGACATAAGTGGGCCTCTGGATTGACGACCATTGGACACTTGCATGGGTGGATGTGGAGATGGCTGCAATGGCACCAGGGACAGTGCAGTTGAAGGTTTTTCCATGGAATAAGAAGCTTGCAAAATATGTCAAGGTTGGGCAACTTGAGAAGGCACTGCTGCTTTTCCAATAACTCCAACAAGAAGACATGAGTCTTCACAAGTTCACTTTTTTCCAGGTGCTTAATTCATGTGCTAGCTTACAAGCACTTGCAGAGGCCAGGCATGCTCATGAATAGGTCATTGAAATTGGTTGTGTGACTAATTTTTTTGTGGGGAGTAGCCTCATTAGTATGTATGCCAAATGTTACCACATGGAATATGCTTGGAGAGCATTCACCAAGGTGCCATCACACAATGTGGTCTGTTGGACTGCCATGATGTTGGGATATGTGAAATGTGGGCAAGGGTGGGAGGCATTGGAACTATTTAGATAAATGCAGCAGAAAGCTGTGCAGCCAGACTGTGGTGCTTTTGTGGGTGTGCTGAATGCCTATGCCAGTGTAGGGGCACTTGAAGAGGGGAGGCATGCTCATGAACAGATCATTCACATGGTTTGTGGTTCATCTGTTTGTGGGGAGTATCCTGGTGGATATGTATGCCAAATGCAGGAGCATAGAGGAGGTTTGGAAAGTGTTTAACAAGATGTCCTTGTGAGATTGGTCTCATGGACTGCCGTGATATTGGAAAATGTGAAATGTGGGGAAGGGGAGGTGGCATTGAATTTATTTCATCAAATGCAACAGGAAGGTGTGCTGCCAAACCCTCTCACTTTTGTTGGGGTCCTGAATGCCTGTGCCAGTGTACTGGCACTTGAAGAGGGCAGGTGTGCTCATAAACAAATTATAGGAATTGACTTTGTGTCAAATGCCCTTGTGAGGAGTAGCCTTTTTGACATGTATGCCAAATGTGGGAGCATGGAAGAGGCTTGGAGGGTGTTTAACAAGATGCCATCCCATGGTGTAGTCTCTTGAAACACCTTGCTTAGAGGATTCACCATGCACGGGCATGGCAAGGAAACTCTTCAACATGTTGAACAGATGTGAAGAGGATGTAGAGCCAGATGATGTCACTTTTCTTTTTCTTCTTTCAGCTTGTAGCCATGCAGACCTGGCAGGAAGGATTGTGCTGTTTACAAGATTTCTGCAAAATTGGCATACTACACTTGCATGGTTGATATTCTTGGCTGAACTGGGCTCATTGGCACACCTTCTCCAACTCCACTGCACATTTTCAGGAATCTGCGGGTATGTGGGGACTGTCACACAGCCACAAAGTTCATTGCCAAGATTATGGGGCAAACAATCAGAGTCAGGGATGCCTATTTCTTTCATCACTTTGAGGATGGTGTCTGTTCTTGCAAAGGATTACTGGTGATGCCAGTAGTCTCTCTTCTCAATGGCTCTTTCATTTGGAGCATGTACGAGTAACTGCCATATGGATTCTGCCCATATGAATTTTTCATTTTCCATTTTATTTCTAGTAATAATTATAGAATAAAATTTCTCTTCAATCCCAAATTCTGATTCCTATACAGAAGTGATATTTTAAATTTTAAATTTATGCTAGTTTCTGGAAATGTTTTAGATTTAATTTGAATTTGCTCATTGTCAGCTAGCATATTTAAATAATTAATTACATTTTGAATCAAATTTGAAATAATTTGGTCACCATATTTCTCGAAAAGTTCATGTGTTCTAAATCTTAATATTTTCATGCAGAGGGTTGGGTGCTTTACATTAGATAACTCCCTGCTCCAGGGGTGCTACCCTACACATTTGCTTTGATTTCACACTTGGAAATCCAAACTTTGAGATGTCTTAAATTAATTTTCAAAATTTTGCTCAAATGAAACAGATGAAAAATGTGATAGGAAGGATTTTTCAAATATCCATTTAATGAATTACATTTTATTTTTTAAGTGTTCAAATCATTAATTCTTTTGAAAGTTAGCTATGTTTCACAAGTCAAATTTATTAAATCTTTATAAAATGTTTTTGCTTGAATTGACATACGATCTTTTAAAGGTGGTTCAATTCAATATGAATTCAAGACCTTCTTAAAAGCTTTCCCAAGTTTATTTAGGTTATAGAAAATATTCAATAATCAAACTTTACAACTAAAGTATTATAATTGTTGCTAGGATGAAAGCTCACGAGAGGCTTCCAAAACAAAACAACTAGGACTACAAAACATAATGTAGTTTAGGATGAAGAATGACTTCCCAAGATCTAGACAACATATGAATTTTCAGTCTTCCCCATGATGCAATGGCACATGGTTTAGCCAAGGGAATATAGAGGACGTCCAATACATTGGAGAAAAATACATTCCAAAGTCTCATATTGAGATAAATATCTTAAATTAATGTAATGTCTTTACACTTTTAAAACTAAAAATAAAAGAACTATGTCTAATTATGAAATTCAAGACATGTGAAATTGATATCATTAAAATTAAAATTTATTAAAGTAAATGATTTAATTTGAGTTTATAGCCCAAATGTTTAAAATAAATATGATATCATACACTAATCAAATTTCAAAGTATTAACATAATGGCCTATGTTGAAATTACTTAATTTTATAGTACTTTGTGAAATCGAGATATACATATTTATACACATGTGCAAGGACATTATTTGTCACAAGTTGAAAGGGGTGATTGTATGGTCAAAGTGATGGTGTGTGGTTGAGGACATGAGAGGTTCAAGGTTCAATTTCCTCCAATGACCACCATATATGAATATTATATATCTTTGCCACCAAGTTTGTCGAAATACATCTACCTGATTTCTAGCCCTACATGTTGTTAAAACATTTGCATTTAAAAGAAAATTAAAAGTTTTGGTGAAACTTTAGCCTTGTCCACATCATTATAGTAGTATACATTGTAGTTGTATATGTCATGGTAAAAACAATGGGTCCTTATTGCCTACGGAATCATGTAATGTCTCACACTCAATTATAAATGTAATCATAAATGTAAAATGTCGTGGCAAACCACAACAACAAAATTGTGCATCTTGCTAGTGTGAATGGGATTAGGAATGGACGAAATCATTTCACAAAGTCACATGGTGTGAAACCAAAGTGGTTTAGGTTTGTTAGGTACAAAAGGTGGGTAATTTTTGACACATTCATTCTTGTCAAGTTCTATTGCAAGAGACAAAGGTTGAAAGATTGAACATTTCACTAAAGATTTTCACATGAGATGTGTTTTTTGGTTTAGACCTTAATCTATACCTACAATTAGTCCTACCTAAAAAAGTTTGTGTAGAGCATGTTAATGACTACAAAATGTTGAGTGTTTTTCATTTTACATGACAAGAATTTATATTGAAGGTCTAGTTAGTCAAACTTAAATCTTGATCTAGTATCATAATTTTGACCTAAAATTGGAAGAGGGTATAGGAGGTAGAGAGACGCTTTTATGGTTTAAATTTAGGGAAAAAAAAACCTAATTTGAAAAATATATGTGATTTAAAAATTACTAGCTTAACAAAGGAGTTTTGATCATATTTTCTTTTGATCAATTCATTTGGGGCTAAAACTTTAGGGATATTTAGATATTGAAAAGATGTTAATGGAAAAATTCAAGTCACTTGAAGTTTATTTGAAAGAGATATGAAGCTCTAAACATTAATGTTATATTTAGTTTCATGTAAGGTTGATTTTTCTTTGTAGTTGATAACAAGTGGGTTTAAGTTTAAATAATAGATGAAATAACTATAAAATGGTATGCTTCTAAAATTGCAAATCATATGGACATTTTCTTGGGGGAGTTATAGGTTGTTTTGGGTTTGGGTCCCAATTTGAATTTAACTCAAAAAAGCGTTGATATGAGTTTCCAAAAATTGAAGCTAAATAATTCAAAAGTTTAAGCATAAAGAATGAACATCTAGTGGCTTGTTGTCAACAAGTTTCAAAGTGATTACAATTTATATGTGAATTGCAAAGGCTTTCAAAGTTATTGGGGTTGAAGGCTTTCTTAGAGGAACACTTGGGAATTGAGATTTTAAGCCATCGTTAGGTTTGTTAAATGATGTCAAAAATAACTTGAACCCTATTGATTCTCAATTTTGCAACAAAATGCAAATCACAACACTTTGTTTCATAATTCCAAAAACAATTCAAAACATTCAAAGATTCTAATTCCAAAATGGGAATCCATTTGGAAGTGTTGGGACTCACTTTTTCACACTTGTAGGATGTGTTTAGATTTCAAAACATCTTCTTGACTTGCACCCCTTGTCTTGCCTTAACCTTGGTCGTGAGCCCAAGGTTAGGGTTATGATAGATCTTATGAATGAACAAAGGAGCTTGTGTGGTGGAAGGAATGCACAAGAAAACGAAACAACATACTATACTTGGTAAGATCCATAGTACCATTTTCATAGGTCACGTGAGGAAGAAGATACCATGTCATCAATTTTTGAATTTATACATTTTGGGGGGTGTTAAGCATAATATTACACCCTGAGTTTTGAGGTATACGTATTTACTTATGCTTTTAGTGGGTTTGTCATCTCTTCCTTTAGCAATTCTACCAAGGGTCTATTATATGGATTCTTCAACAACGCTTGTGAGTTTAGATTCAGGACCCATTACCTATCACTACTAATCACGCACCTTGTTTACCCTACAACCTAACCTTCTTGTTCGGTTCTTATCTACAGTTCTTACTATCTAATTTTTTTCTCCTTTTCTAACTCCCATCAAGGTTAACTAAAACTAAGTTATAACATAATCAAGTTATGACAAACATGCAATGATTCCTTCCTACTATGCATAACATTCCCAAAACCTCCCTCCCTAACGTTTTATTTATAGCTCACTGTCGTAACCAAAAAATGATCCCCCTTCCTTTCCAGGGGTTTTTCTTATATCCCCCTTGCCTTTTTTCTCCCCTCACCCCTACATGTCTCTATTGTCCCTCTTGCCCATCACCATCCTACTTCCTTTTTTCTTTTTGACAACAAGTTGTCCTATGGGTTTTTTCTCCACTCTTTCATGATCCTCAGCCTTCTCTCTTTCTGTAATTTTCCATTCAACAAAAAGACACCCAAAAACAACATACCTTCTACATACTAACCCACTTAAAGTTCAAAAGGGTTTAAAGTTGAATTAACCCTAAAAGTGGTGAAGTTCCCCCTTCCAACCCTAATTATTAATCATTACCTACCTATGTACATCTAACCTATACCCCAAAATTGTCCCCTACTTTTACAAATGTCAAAATGTCAAGGTTCAACTCCCTTAATTGTCCAAAATTGTGTTGTTTACATTTTTTATCTAGAATGTCCAATTAGGCTAAAGTCTTATTAACTAGTCATTATACCTAAAATCTATCCAAAAACTAGGTTATCCTACCGAGAATGTTTAGTTAGCCTAGAACTACATTAATTAACTCGTTATGTCCAAGTCTTTAGTTATTCAAGGATATCCGTCAAATAACCTTGCCCAACAAGTGGATGCAGTCACAATTCAACAAGCCAAAAAGGGCATCATACCACAAAAAAGAAAATCAAAATTGAATAAAAATTTATGTTTTTCCATTTAAATCCATTGCAATCATGGTAAGTTTTCTTTTTTTCATTCATATGAATGTCAAGGAATTAAAACCAAATTTTCATTTGATGAAATATTAAGTTTTAGGTTTTGATTTAGGACCTCTAAAAGTGAACACGAACACGTTGTACATGAATCAATTCTGCAAAGGACTCATATAATAAATCACATTTGATGGGGAAAAAATTAAGAGGATAAAGACCTATTAACAACATTAAAACAAATTCATACCCTAACATATGTGGAATTGTAAAACTTTAAAAAGTCAAAAAACTTTCCAAAATTGATCTAGAATTTTAGAATTTCAAAAGTCCTTTGCCACACATAAATGGGGTAAAATGTACATGATGTGTTAAGAAAAATTATAATCTATCATACAAGAAAACATAAAAATTGGTTATGATTTGAAATTATTATCATTTTTAAAGACAAAACACTAAATTTACAAGGAATCAAGACACTTTCAAAATATTTGTCATGATGAAAAAAAAAATGTCATGTACTTGGACAATTGTAAGCATTTATTACAACAAGTTACCCAAAAAAAATTGTTCCAAAATTCATTCATATGAAAAAGATTTTTTTGGCAAAAAGAACATGTAGTCTTTTTTTACAATAATCTCGTTGGCTCATTGTATCCCATTTGCACCCAAGTGGCATGGTAGTGAATTGCATGTTTGTGATCCACACTATGGGAGATAATAAATGAATGCATGAATTTTAAATGTTGTCTCCCCCTTCCCCCTTTCCCACCCAACGTGTGTTGTATTAAAGGTGGGATCATTATGTGTAATAATTGGATAAGCCCCATTATTTGTTTGTGATGGTGTGATTGAAGTGATGATTGGTATACCACATTTGTTGTAGTCATGTTGAGATTGGGATCATGACCAATGGATCATGAATTTATTGCACAAGATTTGAAAATTTTTGGGTACATTCAAGCTAATAAGAGCCAATAAATGTGTGACCAGTGCTTGGGTATTCATGTTTTAGTGTTAAAAATTTATTAATGTGGTAGATTTCTTTAATGTGTTTATGTAACAATGTTTCAAATATATAATGAAAACATGTGGAATAATTTGCAATGAATATAATAAGGATAAAATATGTGATATGATTATGCAAAGGTTTGGAACATGATGACCAATAAACAAAAAATTGATGTTAGTGGCTTCATCGAATCACAATCACCACTTAAGGAAAATAATTATTAAGATGAATTATGTATGTATGACTTTGGTCCTACCAAGCTGGTCATGAATGTTATCATTGAATTGAGATAGATAGGTGTTAGATTGCATCCACATGTGTTTATTTATAGTATGAGTTCATTCATGTGGATAGTAACTAAATAAAATTTAAAGGCATTTCCAACATTCACCCTAAACTTTCCACTAATGAGACAAAAAAATAGTAGCCATGATTGATATTGAAAACCAAATCCCATTATTGAGATTGCACATCAAAATGGGGTATTCACACTTAAATTTTTGTTCTTCAACTTTGCAAATCTTACACACATATTAGGACCACACCCAATTTTTTCAAGAGTGTTTCTTGACATTGTGCCACATGCAAAATATGGCACCATTCTTTGGACCATAGCCAAAATTCTTTAAACAAGATCAAGTAAGAAAAAAAGGAAATACTTTTGCATTGACAAAGAGTGCCAATTGTGTTGATCCTTCTTACACATTTCACAAGACTCAATAGCGAGGAATGGGTAAAAGAGAACAACATTTTGGGAAGGATCGCTACAACAATAATCGTTCCACAACGTGTGCAAAGTGGCTTGCAAGGTCTCTAGAAATGAAATGGGGGATCATCAAACATGATTTGTCAAAGTTTGCGGGATGTTATGGAGTTGTTCAAGGATTGTGTGAATTTGGAATAAGTGTAGACAACATTTTATAGAAAGTTCTAAAGTTTTCTAAAAATAAACAACCACAAAAATTAAGCTTCACATTTTTCTACATTGTTGGTCAATTTTTAAGGATGGACTTCATTGAGGTGATGCATGTGATAAAATGAAAATGACACCACCCATGAAATGTAAAACTATTGTATACCAATATTAAATTTTTGGGGTTGACATGATTAAGGCAAGGTTGAAATCATGCAAATCGATGGTTTTCATCTAGTTGTTTCAACAAAACGCTTAATAGGTTGCAAGGCAAACAAAGAAGTTAACAAAATGACAAAGTTGAAATTTTAATTTGCATAAAATAAGTAAAGGAACTTTAGTACACATGGTTGTTGCCACACTAAAAAAACTTCCATCTTGGAAGATTAAAGTTCAATGGCACTTTTCACATTGCCTAAAACAACATTGCTAATAGTGGAGGTGTAAGAGTATTTCATGTTTTGATAATCAAAGGAGTTAAAAAAGATTTGATTTTAGTTGAATGTTTCTACAAGGTTTATTGCAACTTCATTGACTATTGAGCTTGTAAGAACATTGGTGCTTGCAACAACATTTAAGCCTTTTCTAACCAACACAAATAATATTATGTAGTAGTAACAAAACATTGAAAATAAAAACAAGCTTGATGTGCTTCAAAAAATTTTACCTTCATTGTAATTCACTATTGCCTATCAAAGTTCATAGATGTTCGATGATACCATTGTGTAACATGTAATGTATATTTGCATTTTTAAATTTTTTCTATTGCCTTGTGTGTAGTAATCAATTGTGAATGCACATCTAATGGGAATGTTAACAACATCAAAGCAAACTTCAAGGCCTACATTTTCCCCATCTTTTATAATCATGTTGTGCATGATGACATATGCATACAAAATGTTTAAAAACCACATTTTAATCACATTGCTTAAATGGGTTTTGAATAATTTCAAACTTATTTTATATTGTTATGAAGTTCCATTATACATCATTTTGCACTACTTTTTGTTGTTGAACAAAATATTTTTTATTTCTAACCTTGCAATGTGTGCATAGTTTGCACAAAATGACGCACCCCCAAGCTCCTTGATAGATTCAACTACAAATCCAAGGTGAAAACAACAAAAGGATAAAGAAATGACATATGTTCCTTGGCTTACAACATTTTAGGGGTAAAGGGGTGTGAAGCTCCGGGATGAAGATTAGGATGAGTGACAAGCAAGTCAATTATTCACACGAACTTACACAAACTAAACAACAAGTTGGTTAGTGCATAGTTAGAACATTTTTTATGCACGGACTCACCATAGGCAAACAAGGATGCACAATAATCACCATGGCCTCGACTTGGGGGAAGCCACCACCCTCCCCCTTATAGTATTCTTTGTGCCTGCACCCAAATGTCATTTTGTCTTGGGATTCCCAAGTTGAGAGTCTCAAAATTCTCGAATTTGGAGGCCCATAATGTTTTGTGCAAACCTCTTATTGAAATGAGGTATGAAGAAAAATTATAACTTTCGTCGAGAGTTTTCCAAAGGTATGTGGCACATCACTTGCGTGTAAGTAAATCAGGGTGATTTTCGACTTTTAGTGGTTAGGAATCAAATTGATAGTTTGACTCCTGACCTTTCTTTTGGCCATAACTTATGTTTTAAGTACCTCAAATTGGTCATGTGATCCCATTATAAACATCTACACTCCAAAATCTTTTCAACAATTAAAAGAACCTTTTAATCTAATGGATTTTGACCCTGACAATCGCCTTTTGAAGATTTGGGAGTCCATCGAGACTCCAACTCCCAAAGTAGGAGCTCACTTAGGAGTGTGGGGGTTTCATTCTTTCACACTTTCCTACACTCCCAAGAACATTAAATGTGACTCTTAGGTTTCCCTACTGGCATGCACCTTTGCAAGCCTTAGCCTTGGTTGCGAGCCCAAGGCTAGGGTTGTGACATAAAAATTGACCATTGAAAATAAATATCATTAACGAGAAGATAGTATTTGGAGTAGTGATTCCCATTCATTTGAAATTATGTCCTTACTTGTATTTTGCAATAAGTTAAAAATTAATTAAGACCTATCTAAGATAGTCAATTCATTATTCCCACCTAATAAATCTAAATCAACATGCCAAAACCAAAGCCTCTTATTTATAATAACTTATTATATTATATAAACATTATTATTTTTGTCAATAAATTAAAATGGTCAAGTAATTGAGCAAATTTTCCATCTACAATGCATGCAATCAAGGGAAGTGAACATCCTTGGAAATGTTCTTGCCATGTTGATGTGAACTTGGCATTCGAGATCAACTTGAGTTGGGTGTTGCAAATAAATTGACTCAAACACCTCTTGCACCACCTTCACAAATTACTTTAGGTTTTCCATTGTTGTGTTTCCCCCATGAAGCAATATTCGTTGAGTGCATCAACTATCACACCATAAGCTAACCTTCTCATAGTTGCAATCCACTTTTGCAAAGCAAACAAAGCCATGGTGTAACAAACATTTCATTCATGCACAAAATATGTAGCACATTTGTTCATAGAGAGGACAATTTGTAACAACAAAAAGTGTCTCATCTTATAGTGATGAAAAAACTACATGTCATCATAGACATGATTATTTGCAAAGTCATTGTGCATTATTTTTTGTTTGTTGAGTTGTTGACCTTTCATGATCTTTGGTCAATGACCTAGTTGATTACCCCATAAACTTAAAATATTACATAATCTTCTAAAAAATTGGTTTGCCATGATGTGGTTCAAAAAAATTAATTTTCCTTGTCATCATTAGACAAGTGTGATTGCAACCTAGCTATTAGTTAGGCACACCATTGCTCAATGATGTTTGTAAACAACGAAAGACAACAATCAAGAACAAAACAAACCAAGAAAACAAAAGGGCATTCCAAAGTTGCAAAGAAAACAAGAAGACCTAGGCAAACAACACAATTTTTCTTGTGTTGCATAGATCATGGAGATGTGAAATCAAGTCCTTGAAATCACATTTAAAACAGAAAATTGAAAAAAAATTACATTATTTGAAAAAAAAGACCAAGAAGTGTGTGATACACACATGATTACATGTGTAGGTGATTGTGGACAATGGGATGTGCGTGGGGATTTTGGGCCAGGTCTACACACATCACATGTATAATGGCCTAGAAAATGTAGGTGCAAGGGCATTTAAGGCAATAACATTGGAGATGCCATGAAAGCAACTTGATTAGCAACAATAAAGTAACCTACATAATATATTTTGGATGAAGTATAACAATTTTATGATGGAGAGGGCTATTAAGGTTGACAATTGCACACGTGATCTTGAACTTGTAAAAAAACATGGAACACCAAAATGACTACTTTGATAGGGTGATTATAATGATTAATTGGTAGTATTTAATTATCTTTCACCTTATGTCATCCCATTTTCAATGTTTATGGGGGTGGATTGAAAAAAAAATAACACACTATGTTCGATGTAATAGATATTGCTAGAGGCTCAAATGAAGAAGGTATGGGGGGACCAAGTATGTGGGCCTGTGCAAATGTCTACCATATCCAAAATAGTGTGCAAGTTCTTCCCCCCTATTGTCATCCATAAACATGAAATCCCCAATAGTGTAAAGTGAGGATCAGATAAAATGCCACCACATAGGCCAATAATTGTGACAAACCAATCTAAAATGATTTATTAAATAATTAATTTATTGATGCTTCAAAAGGGCACTGTACTTTGTGCACATTTACAGCTCCAAACTCAATTTGAGGTTAAACACGAAGCCTAACTAAGCATCATGTAAATTATTGTCTATAGGCAATCATTTTGATTGCAGGTGGACCTGTTCTAAATTAGGAAATTAGTACTGTAACAAAAGTCATGACAATATATTAGGGCAATGGCTAAGTCTTAGCTCATGGGTAAGACTTAGGCTAAGTCGTAGAGGCGACCTGAAACTTGTTGAATTTGCTTCAGATAGTTTTAGCCCCCCGGGTCTACCTGAAGCAATTCTTATTTGAACTTTGTGTCAAGGCATCATGTACTCAGGTTTCTAAGTGCGATATATAAATAAATTGTCATCACCCAAAATGGAGTTCAGAATGTAGCTTTGAAAACAGTTCAATGCGGGAGTGAGTCGGGTGTTATTCTGGGACAGAATGCAGGCTTGCTTGCTTGCTCACTCACTTCACATTGTTCACAGTTCTGAGTACCTTTTTATTTAAACAAATGATCAGATTTTTCCCCCAAAAGTACGGTAGTACTTTTTCACGTCCGATTGCC
>Ga0209208_10009752_pt1 | contig 12578 bp, 9 predicted proteins | sample S1TSphfallax_3_FD_187694 | JGI IMG/M metagenome (GOLD analysis project Ga0209208, IMG submission 187694) | Host-associated microbial communities from peat moss isolated from Minnesota, USA - S1T2_Fd - Sphagnum fallax MG (SPAdes) (version 2) | ecosystem: Host-associated > Plants > Peat moss >...
CAATGACTGACTAGTGTCTTGGAGCAGTGAAAGGAAACCTGCACCTGCAGAAATGCGACAACGCACACTCGCGCAGCAAAAGCGGCTAAAAAACAAACAAAACACAAGCGCCAAAAACAGAAGGGGAGAAAGCGCAGGTGCGCCTCTCTGTGCACGCTCACCTTTGGGAACGTCAGAAGTTCGGGAACAATGAGAACTTCCTCTTCTTTTCTTTTTTTCTCCTGCCCACCTTCTTTTCTTTTCTTTATTTTTTGCTTTCGTCATGCCCATCTTCTTTCCGGGCAGGATGAAACCAGCACCTTCACCTTCTTGAGTGAGGCCTTTTGTCATTCCCTTTCACCTCTTTTTGTTCTTTTAAATGCAAGGAAGGAAAGGTTAAAGCAAGTGTGGGAATTCTTTTGGCACCTATGAGAAGTGTGTGGATATAGGGTATTTTTATTTTATTTTTTGTTTCTTTGGGTGAACTTACTAGAAAAATGGTCATGGGATATATTTTTCCAATTACAAATGAGAAATGTGGGAGTGAAAGAGTATGTTTTTTCAAGTATGAATGAGAATTTTGTTCAATTATGAATGAGAAATGTGTGGGTGAAGAGTATTTTTGTCTTTAAGCATATTGATTAGAAAATTGTCATGGAAAACAAAACTTAGAGCAAAAACTTGAAACTCTCAAGTATGTTTTGTTTCCCCATGCATCTTATTTGCAAGGATGTGTTTGAAATTGGTTTCTACCCTACCCTTGAAGATGGAACAATTGTTTCCAACTTTCATTGTTTTAACATGAATGCAAACATGAGAAGGTTCAAGCAACTTTGTAGTTCCAACATGTTGTCAACAATTGACCTTCTTGTTTGGGAACCTTTGAAGAAAAGAAAGCAATCATGCCACCTGCATTTTATTTTTAAGTTACTTCATCAATGTTCAAATTGAAGCAAGGAAATATACATGAAGCTAAACAATTGAGGTGATCTAAACAATTGGTGCTTGTAGAGAACTACTCCCACATTTGTGTGACAAGAGTTGACAATAATCTTACATTATTGATTTTAAATCAAAGGATGCAATTGTTGTTGTTTTGAAGATTCAAGAAAGTATTTCAATCCATTTGTCATTGTAATGTTGTGGAATCAAAATCTTTCTAGTGTTGTTATCAGTCGAATTTTCTTATCACTAAAGATTTTCCTATTCCCATAATCATAATATTCCTTATTTCTTCATATAGGAAATGGAAATTGTGAAAATGCATGTCAAGTTTATGAAAATTTAAGGTTTTTGTTCTATTTTTTATTGCAACTTGCAAAGTTGTAGACAATGGTTAATGAGTGTCATTATAAATAATGTGGACAAAACTAATAACCCAAGATTAATCACCATCATAAGAACACAAAATCTCAAGTATTTTGAACTTTTAAACAAAGATTAATAAATATTTTTTGTCAATAGCAAGTATTCAAAGAAACAAAAGGTATAGTTTGACATCAATATGAAAATTTAGAAAATTTAGAATAAGAACTGGAAATAATTCAAAAATTGAAAATATTATAGTTTACATGTTAAACATGCAAATTATTTTCCCAAGATGGGTGAAATGTAGGTGGTTTTTGAGTCTTAGTTCATTTTGGACAACAATACATGGAGGCATTAATGTGACATTGCAAAATTGATATTTGCTAGTGATAGTGCACTTCATATAAAAAAGATCTTATTCTTAACAATTATACATAAAAAGTTCAATCATATATTTCACATCACTAATCATATTGATTATGTTTAATTCAAAGTTGAATTTTTCTTGTTAATTAAAATGATAATACATGATCATACATGTTGAACTTTTCATTATTCATATTCAATGGCAAGGGTGTAAAAAGTGCACATCAAGTTTTTATTTCAAGTCATAGAAGGGATTATACCAATTACACCATTTAGAAGGCACATGAATGAAAATGTGGGTTTAAGAATTTAATTCATTGTATTCAAATGGTTATGTAATTGTCCCTTATTGAACATTTATCATGTATGGTGTATGTGATTTTTTATGAATGTTTTGATTTTGATCATCGTTTTAATGCAAGGCCCACAATGTTTGGAAATTGGTTAAAAAAGGTTTAATTTTCTCATGATGTTGATTTATTCTAGTGTTAATTTGTGATATAGGGGTATTTTTCAATATTAACTAAGATATGTATAAGTAACAACCTAAGTTAGTATAAGATTCTTAAAAAATCAAGAAAAATGTTCCTTCTTCAACCACCTCCATTAAAACTACTAGTGCAATTGGCCATGTCCAAAAGTTTTCTCTAAAATTTGAATTCCTATTCATATTTTGTGTACAAGAAAATTGATTTGTTTCAAAGTCATATGTATAACAAGATAGACCAACTAACATGATAGAATTTCAAGTTTCAAAAGTGTATGGTTAAACATGTTCAATGTTTAATAACATAGAAGCTTAAAAGGATGTGAAGATCATTGTTGTCATGGTTTTGTTTTTTTTAATGCCGCTCTTTTAAGCCAAATGTTTTATACATTTTTGTTTTCTTTTCCAATGGTCTTATTCCTTTAATAGGGTGTACTTTTCATTCAACGTTTTTTGACTAATCTATATTATAATTACTTAAGGTTGATCAACTTGTGGCATGAAATGTTGCTTGTTCACAACATTTGAATGTTAAAGGCTTAGTATGTGAAAGTTTTAATTTAAGGTTTTAGACCCATGTTATTTTAATGTTCTTTGTTCACATTGCTTCCATGTTGAATTAAATGTGTGCATTACATTGAAAGTGCTCACATTCTTTTGACATTTTTGGCTTGCAACTTTGAGCTTTGGAACTACAATGAGGTTTTCTTTGCTCATTTTGTTATTAGCTTGAAAGTCTTGACATTGTTGTTATGTTCACAATTCTTTCTCTAATTTGGAGTCATAGTGTTTTGTTCATGTTACTTTTGTGGCAAACTTGTTAACAATGAGTTACTTAACTTGTATTTTGCTCTAAAAGTGTTCACATTGTTTTGTTATGGCTTGCATATATATATTGATCTAGTTTTTACTTTTGACTTTATGTAAGATTTGAAATTTTAAAATTCCTTTTTCTGGGTTTATTTCATTGCACCTTACTTTTAAACAAATAATTTGACATTAAATTTTTTTTCAAATTTTACTTTTCCATTAGGGTGAAAGCATGGTAAAGTATATAGATTTTTCTTAAAGAAAAGTAAAAAACTGGTCTAACTTTTTACACAAGTAGAAGAAAATAGATTGATAATAATTTAAAACAACATAATAAAAGCATCATGCTTTTCTTTGAGTTTATAGTGAGGTGATTACAAAATTTGAAAAACTTTGGTATAATAAAAGTAAATAACAAGCATGTTTGAAAATGACTAGACAAATTGAGTTTAAACATACTTTTCCATTAGACTTTTGATGTATTCTACTATGATATTTAAACATTGAGAACTTACAAGTACATTGTAAAGCTACATATGTTGGAAATGGGGAATATTCAATAATTCATTTACTTTCACCTACTTGTACAAGTTTGGACATCTTAAAAAATAGGGGAAAAAAATATAGTTATTTAAAAATATATATTTAAATGCAAGTTAATATGTGATCAATCAACATCATTATGATAAAATTAAAGATTATATTCATGTTGATCACTAAATTAAAAAAAAATCTACTTTCAACACATTAAAACTTGCTTATGGCTACTTGTTTTTATTTGTGACATGAAGAAAAGAATATTTACTTTGCCTTGCCAACACCCATTAATATGTCATATCCTTTTTAGTCCATGTGGTCAATTTTAATTGTGTGACTATTATAACACATATTATATCCATATTTTTCAATAAGATCTCTACTAAAATCTATAATAATATGAAAAATCTTTAAATGACTATGTTAGCATTGAATTTGAATTTACTTGCCAAATTCATCTAAAATCTAAAGAAATTGAGATTGTGAAGGCCAAAATAATCCACCTAACTATGATATGGGGTGTATGATGTGTGACCAAGTTCGAAGGCTTTAAATTTGTGATGGGATGGGTTTAAGGCCAACATAAGGACCCAAATTTTTTTGTTATTGTCAACCCAAAACATGGTAGTAGTGCAACATGAAGAAACATGTCGAGAATGAACTTGGACCAAATTTAGCATGAACACAAAGCAAAGAAAATAATTATAGAAGGATACAAGGATGTTCATAAAAGGTTGAAAATGAAAAAATATTTCTCCATCAATCATCATTGCTTTATTTGGTTTTTTGAAAGCCTACCATAAAATTGGCCTAAACCAAAAATGATCTATGGAAGACTAGTATATGTATTGTTAACTATTGCATAACATGCAAACAACCACAACTTGCTTTGAAATTTGTGGATGTCAATATTTAAATTAATACATTTTTTCTTTAATCATAAACTTCATTGATGAAGGATGGGTCTTGTACCATGTTAATGTTGTCAAAAATTGATATGGTATATATAAGAAAATAGGTGTTTCTTTAGCCTTACAAATGATATCAGTATTAATTAAATTCACCTTCACAAACAACATTCTTGTTTAATATTAAAAAATGAAAGGAAAAAGTTGAATATTTTAGTTGCAACATCAAGACATTAATTGTAAATTGTGTTCATTTATAAATTAGCACCCTTGGAATTTATTTTGGACATGTTATGTTAAAGGCATACATGTTAACATGCCACTAGTCATGATTAAGTTCATATTAGTGTCATGAATATCATTTTCACATAACAAATGGAGTTCATTCATATGGATGTTCATCCATAATTCATAATTAACTCTTAATTCATTCATAGTTAACTCCCAATTCTTTCATAATTAAGTTTTAGTTCATTTTTAATTAAATTTCAGTTCATTTTTAGTTAACCTCAATTCACTCTTAATTAAATTTCAATTCATAGTTAATTTTTAGTCCATTCTCGATTAATTCCTAGTTCATTCATAATTAACTTTTAGTTCACTTTTAATTAAATCTTAATTAATATTCATAATTCTTTTGTAATTAAGAAGCTTCTAAAAAATCTTCCATGGTTGGTGGACACATGGAAACCTTCATGGAAACTTCTTCGAGCTAGGTCCTTCAAGGGGTATAAATAAAAGTAGGACCCTTCATTACCTTCAATTTGTTCAACACCAGTTTAAGGTATGATCTTGTTTTTATAGCCTTGTTATGTTATTTTCATGTTTACATTTTCTTACTTCATTGCAATAAAGATTTATTTGTATTTTGGTTTTGCACACTACATATTTTCAATTATATTATTTGTGTTCTCATTTTAACATCAAAGAAAAGGTTGTTGGAATGGGAGGAGGAAAACATATGTCCAAAGTCCATTTTGGTCCTTGAATGTTTTTTGAAAAATTCTTATGAATACTAGAGATTTGCTTCCAAGGTGGTCTTATTTCAAGAAATAATTACATATGCCAATGCTATTAACATTTGTTCCTCACACTAGATTTGAACTTTGCAAGTTAAGGTTTCAAATGACCACACATGTCTTGTAATAGGAACAATACTTGTTTTAGGTTCATTGTGCATCAATGAATCATGAACCTATGAACAAGGAGATATTGGGTTCTTTCATGTGCAATAGTGACTATTTTGGTAATAGTTATGTGTATTTGAGAAGAGTATCTTACAAAGGAAATCATTTTGCCACCTTTGCAATGTGGTTCATTGGAGCAAAAATTGATTATAATATTCATTTGTCACCATTATTTCAAAAGAGAAAATTCACATGTTTGCATTGATGTTAATTCTTTGTTCAAAAGGATGCAAAATTTCATTGAGTATCTCAATAACTTGATCTAACATCTTGGATACATGTATGGTTTTGAATTTGATGGATAGGTACAATGGGAATCATTTGTCCTTTTTAAACCAAAGTTTACAAAGAGTTACATCTTGTAAGGTCCCAAACCTATTTTTTTTATGAAAGTTTTCACTTAGGAACCGATTATTTAATGTTATTCCAACACTATAAAAGAAAATGGGAGATTGTTGGCATTTTAAATTATCTTTTTTTCACCATACTTCTTTAATAAATGTTAAGACCACAAGTTCCATGTTGTGGTGAAAGTTCATGAAACATAATTTCCACATGTTGGGTATTTAATGTTGCAATTTTTTTGTATTTTAGACTATCAAATAGAAGTTGAATGAATTGTTAATGTGACAAGTATCCTTACCAATTTGAAAAACCATCAATTGGATAGTAAACTATTTGAAAACACTAACTAGTGGTCATTTACAAAAATTGACCCAATGATGCAAAATGAAATTGCAAATTGGTGTCAAGGTTTGCCCAAAATCTTTTTGAAGCTAAGGATTTATTTTGTACTAAATGACAATGAATAATTACAAGTTGATGTTGGATATTATAAAGATGCATGGTGAGTAATCAACATATGGTAATTTGATTTTGCTAAAAGGAAGTGTGATAAAATGTTATATGTGTACATGGTCAATTTTTTTGAATAGTTAAATTCAATCAAACAATGTTTGTTTGAAATGTGCAAGCATCTTCTAACATGTGCATTTTCTTGCTTGAGATCAATTTTACAAAATTGCTTGATCATCATTTCTTGAAGTTTCATTTTATTAGATTTTTATGGCTAACTAATGTTTTAAGGAATTTATAGTTTGTAAATTTCATTGGTAGTCATGTAAATGGAATGGATTTAATGATGAGGTTAATTTGCACATTATTCATTACCTCCTACAAACATAGTACATAATTGTTTTCCCCCATATTTTAAACAATTATCCTTGCATTCTGAAGCTTAAGTATTTATTTCAAATTCTTGTTGGCATCTTGGACATGATTTTCAATTTATTGTTTGGACTTATGAATGAGTTTGGTGCATCTATTCATCTATATCACCGCATTGTTAAGGTATTGCATAAAATTCAAGTGCCTCATGCAATATTTTGTTTGTGCAAAATTGTGAAGTATTGTGAAATATTTGGATAAAAGGAATGTTTTGTTTCAAGATTCTTGTTTTGTAAAAAGAAATTTGCCAAAAAAGGAGCAATTTCTGATCATATTCAATACATGGATGTGATAGGTAGCCAAATTATAGAAGGTTTTATTTTTTGGGGACAAGTCCTAAGGCTTGGTTGACATATAGTAATACATCCTTCTATAATGAAACTTGTTTAAATAAACCCATGGTCCCATGTATAACTACAAATTAAAACTAAAGGGTTTTGCTATTGAATTTTTAAATGTGTGAATGTTTGTGAAATAGTTTGTTGACATATCTAGTGAAGGTATATGTGAATTGCCATAATAAACTTAAAGTGCTATGTTTGGAATGCATTCCTTTACATTCACCTTTTGATGTGTTCATGAAACAATCTTTTGACATGTCATGTCTAGTCAAGTTTACATAAGTTACTAAAAGTTCGTGAAGTGCTATAGTTAAAGTACTTTTGCTTGCAATTTATAAAATTTTGAACAAGTTATTGCATACTTATTTACGTGTCTAAGAGGATGAAAGTAAAAGATGAAGTAAAAGATGGTGTCAACAATGGAGAGCAATGGTATTGTTCAATTATTGTCATTCACAAGAAAGAAAATGGTATGATAATCAGTCCATGAAAAAAATCACAAGATTACGACTCCAATTATTCTTTGTCATGGTGGATATGATCTGATGGGAATTGACACAACAGTTACCTTGAAAGTGCAATCGAGCAGTAGTTTTCTCTACAATCTCATAGATATATGTCATGGGGAACTATAGATGGCAATTGAACAATGGCTTACCCAGCAATTCAGGTCCTTTTAACTCTCATCAGGTTTATGACCAAGCTCAGGGTTCTCATGCCGTGTTTTCCTTACTTTACAGATTTCTCTAATATATAACAGAATAGGCCCTCTAAAGTTTTTACCAGCAAAGGCACCCCATGACACAGATTCTACTCCCATTGTGCCCTTATTGCTTGCCCTGAAAGCTTCTTAAGTTGCAAACTACACCCTTAAGACTACATCTCTAGTGTGTAATAATACCGGTGCAGGGTGTTTTATTCACAGTGCAAATTACCCTATTCATAATGTGACACATCTATTACCAATGTCTTCTTCCATCAATTACATCCTCTGATTATCTGATTAGTTTTGTTTCCAGAGATTTGCAGGGTCGGAAGCACAAGCAAGACATGGAGGTGCAACTGAGCTTCAGACCTGAAACCAACCGGGGAGAAGAAAACAAGTGTAATGGAGGATTTCTAACTCACTCCCAATGTATCAACTATCCACCCCTAGTGATGCATTTGTTACCAGCATGAACCTGAGGCTATGAGCAGCAAGAGTGGAGTCAAAAAACAAAGAGCAGATCTTATATGAGTCTTGGTCTAAAATGCAACATATTGATTCTCTGTCAAACTCCAAAGAAACCACAAAATTTGACACAGTGCACAATGATGTATATTCTTAAGTGGCTAATTCACAATAAAAGTCTATGGGCCACTTTAGCAACTCTAGAGGTGATAAGTAGTGCTAGTTAGCAAGTAGTCTGCTCCTGCACTTGAACATGTTCATAACAAATTGTATACATGAATCATACTAACGTCCACCACACAAGTGTTCACCACACCTGGAGAGAGTGGAGCCAGTGAATTGATTGGCTCCTCTCCAGATTGCCATAGCTGTGACAAGAGGCATCACATGAATCATCAAGCAGCAGCAACTTCACTTTTGTCATCTTTAGCCCAAAAACTTGTAGCCTTCCCTGTCCTTGAAATTCGGTCCAGGACCTCATCAGGCTTCACATTTCCAGTAATTGTCACTTTCTGCTCCTGCAAGTCTATGTCATAGGAATTCACACCTGTAATTGGAGCACAAAATCAGTTTCAAACTTTTATAATTCTGTCCACAAAAAGTCCACATACATCAACTGGGATATCATATCAGAGCAAGATCTCTTGAATCTCTTGATTCTGATAACAAGCGCTGCAAGGTCTAATTTGAACACACTCTTCACAGACAGTCTCTAAAGGTACTCACTTCACTAATGGTTTGAACCTAAAACAAACACTCATCCAATAATTCCATACATAAGTTGATATAACTTAGCATGCATGGACATATCCAAGCACATAGGTTCAAAATAGGAGTACCATCCAACTTGCCGATGGCTCTCTTCACTGCTCCCACACAGCCTCCACAGGTCATGGCAACCTTCAGGACAACAGTCTGCACAACCACCATTCTGGTAAGAGTTCATTGACTGCAGCAAGCAATACATCATTAGTATTGAAAAATATCCATAACTCATGATTAAAGGTAACTAGGACCAAGTGAAAAAAAATGCTTTTAAGTCAAAGAAAAACTTCCAGATAAGGATTAAAGAGCAGGGAAAAAGAGATACACAGAAGGGAAGAACTTGTCTGAAACAACAATAAAATTAGCAGTATGAACAGCAGTGAAAGACCCTAAATTCTTGAGGGACCATCAACAACTTTGTGATAGTGACTTTTCTATCACAACTTACCCACTGAGTTCATCAGCTCACTGCAGTGGGTATAGGCAGGTGTAATCATTACCGTAAAGTACTGAGTTTCTGTCACAAGTCCAGAAGCCACAGGATGACTTTGTGATGGTATGGGCTAGCACCCTTCACTACGGAAGGGAATAAACAGAGAGAATACAGAGGGTAAAAACAAAAGAGTGAGTCACATGAGGAAAAAAGAACAAAACATAATAAACAGAAGGGAGAAGACAAATGAAGACCGATTCAACTTGGAAAAGCTCCCCAGTTACCAGACTAATTACCCAATTCTACAAACTTCCCACGACCGAAATTTCAAAAAGAAAACTCTCTTTTATTGAGCAAACCTCTGATCCTCTTTAAGAAAACCTTGAAAGGGTAGCAGAAAGTTGAGATGACCATCTGAGAAACAAAGAAACCTTGAGAACTGAAAAGCCTTAAGAACCTGTAGAATTGACTATTGATAACACCCCACTTAGCAGCAATTACGAGATTAGAATGAACATGAGGCATATGGATCATGTCAATACCTTCCTTTTCAGGTTGAATATGATTATAGAAAATATCACTTGAAACCTCTAGCACTTCAGTCAATGGCTAATCCAAAAGTTACAACCAAAGCCATTAGACATACAATTTAACCCACAAAACATTTTAGGGTGTATGCTGCCATTCAAAGAGTCTTTGTCCAGGTACATAAAACTCTTGAAAGTTCCAGACAAAAAGATCGGCCACAAGCCTATAAATTAGGGTTGATCTCTGAGGGTGTGGAGTTGGACTTTAAAAGACATTTCAAAAAATCAAACTCAACTGCAGGAAGCAACCACAAGCACATCCACAGGAACCAAAAATTTTGAATCAGTTCAGCGTCTCCCTTTGCAGTTTAAAACCTCAATATGCTCCGAAGGAATATGTCAATTTTGGCCACTGCACCACTGCATATGCATCCATCTGAAGACTTCAAATGCCATTGCAATTGAGTGCACAATAGACTGTTTGACAGATAGCTCTATATTGGCCACTCCACAACAAAGATAGATACTGAATTTACTCTTGGAAACAAATTCTGCTGCTAAATTTGCTCATGGAAAACAAAATGCTTCAATCAGTCCACACCAATTCTTTCTTGTGATTATACACCCTCTTCTTGACAACTCTGAACTGTTGTTGGTCACCTACTGGGAAGAACCCTTAGCTTATGTTGTTTAACTGCAAGGAAACATCTGATAAACTAATGGATCATACAACAGCTTATTCCACCACAATCACCAACAGGCCACTGGATTGCTCGATGACATACTCAGCACAAACTGACTTCAGAAGAAAATGCAGAGCAAGCTTGAGACAGGTCATTGCAGAGTCACAGGTACTCATCATGGAGGACAGACACCAATGATTAGTGCCCACCCAATCACGAGATAATCTGAGTCTAAACCATCAACTGAAGACAAAAGGAAGCACAAATTCTACATCACAGGTGTCAAGGTGCACCTCAAGCTATTCTTCACCTCTTTGCTTGGTAGACAACATACCACTTTGACTTCATTATTATTGCCAATAAGCATGTAAAGGACTATATTAGGAAAGCCTGAACCAGGCTTGACGTACATACCATGACCTAGTTTTGGAACCACATAAAATAGTAAGTTGTTCCTTCAAATCTTCAGTCACAAACTGAAGTGTCAAGCACCACAACACCATCGTCAGAGAGGCTGGTCATGCCCTTGAGTCTGAGAGCTGCACAGGGAACTACAGAGGCATCTAGACTCGAGTCTGTTTGTGAAAAAAACAGCAAAAACATTCTTTGTCGCTTGCCAGAAAACAAAATCAACAGACTTTTGCACACACGTCAAAGTGCACAATTCTTGAGACACTCGTGACAAAGCTGAAACAAGGCACTTTCATCGATGGAACAAACTGCCATATCAAACCGCGAAGTCCACAGTTTTTCACATAGCTCACTTCAAAGGTTTCTTTTACAGATAGATCTGCTACAAAACTTCTCCTGTGACGTGAATAGATCATTTCACCTAAGTCCAGAATTGTAAAAAGATATTTTTATATTTCAGAACAAAGCGTTGTGAGACAACACAAGGCGTGGAGCAAGCGGAAATAAGCAAGCGATTGTTTTCAAAGGCACACAAACCTGTGGAAGCGAAGTATGTCATGAGGATGGAGAGAAGAGGGACCAGAAAAATGTTGGTTGAAGGAAAGTAGGAAGGGAACCATCGGAAAAAGGATAAACCTCGGTAGAAGACATGGTCACGATCGAAGAAGATAGATAGATACACAATGAAACCTCGACTCTGCTCTTCCTGAACCCGCAAGTGCTCCTCCGCGATGAAAAAAGCCCCCCTCCGATGATGATCAACCAAAAACCTGGAGACGATAATAAAACCTGGAGGCAGAGAAAAGGATTGACAAACAAGCAGACGATGATTACAATTTTGAGGAATTACGAAGAGGAAAATCGCAGTGATAATGAAGCTAATAGAGATCGGCAAAAATAGGAATAATAACAATAGTAAAGTCAGGAATTGGAGAAGAGACGAAAACAGCAAGCAAACAACAGAGATCCGCAACCAAAAAAAAACGTTTCCCACAACACACAGAAGAACACTTTCGTTACTGACCTCTGTTCGTAGACACGCATCTTCTTCTCCCCTTTATCGGATTATATGCAGAACTCTCTCCGCGTCCGCGTCCCGCAGTGGAAGCACAACCACAAAGGAACTTGCTGTCGTAAAAGCCTCCAGCAAATTGCGTGTGAATCAGATAGCATATTTTTGAAAAAAGAAGACATCAAAATAATTAAGAAATAATAATAATAAACAGCCTATTCCGCGTTCTTTCTGTCGCAGTCTTCACCAATCAATCAACGCACCAGGCTACCTACTTTCTAAGTTACTTAATTTCCTTTGGATGGTGAGCACAATTATTGGGGCTCCCTCATTTTCATTTCTTTAGCTTCTTTTTTCATTATTAGGCTGCTGTGATCAGAGATACGCACTTTTTAATTGAAACCTGTTCATATAGGGTTTTTTTTT
>Ga0209208_10009753_pt1 | contig 12576 bp, 11 predicted proteins | sample S1TSphfallax_3_FD_187694 | JGI IMG/M metagenome (GOLD analysis project Ga0209208, IMG submission 187694) | Host-associated microbial communities from peat moss isolated from Minnesota, USA - S1T2_Fd - Sphagnum fallax MG (SPAdes) (version 2) | ecosystem: Host-associated > Plants > Peat moss >...
TTTTTATTTTTTTTTTTTTTTTTTTTTTTTCAGGGTCCCTTTCTCTCTCTTCTCTTATCTTCCCCAAAAAAACCACTCGCACAGTATGTCGAGTATAGTGTAATATACTCGAGGACAAGACCGAGGAGAATCTGGTCACAGCTAAGTGTCCTCGGCTGACCCCCCTTGCCAGCAAGAAATACGGATGAGGGTCCGCAAACCTGGGGGATGGCCATCGGGTGGGGGGTGGGGGGGCACCCCCTTAACCAGGCAGGCAGTACTAAGCTGCAGAGAGGCAACTGAAAAATTATTATATAAAATTTGAGGTTTAATAAAATTTTAGTGGAGGTTCCCATTCGAGTGCGTTCTTCTGTGGGAGGGGGCACCCCGAGGGCATAAGCCTGCCGAGGGCGTTCCCAAACCTCAGCTCGGAATAACTTAAATTCCTTTTCCCTGGGAACATGATTGTTTTTCAAGGAGAAGCTAATTTCCCCATGGTACAATGAACTTTCCTTGGGAAAATGCCCCAAGGAATATATGTTTCGAATTTTAATGCAATCATGTCTCATTTTTGCTTTTATAAAGGTTTATAACCTATCATTGGAAAGGTCTAAAGGAAAATTATAACTTTGTAAATGAAGACACATTAATCAAAATTAATATGCAAAAGTTATGATCAAACAAATTTTTGGACACATTTGTTCTTCAAATGGCATGGTTGCTCATTGGAGCAATTTAAGTTCCTTCTCTCTTGGGACATGATTGTTCCTGAATGCAAAAAGCTTAAGTTGTTCCTTGAAGCAACTTAAACTCCTTCTCCCCAAGGACATGATTGTTATTTAGGGAAAAGCTAACTTCCTCGAGGAACAATGAACTTCACCCGAGGAAAGGTGCAAGTTCCTTGGCAAAACATATGTTTTGAATCTTTTAGCAATCACAATCATTTCATAGTTATTTTATATATAATCTTGTGACTTATCATTAAAAAGGTCTCGAGAAGGTACAACTTTGTAATTGAAAACACTCTAATCATAACTCATATGCAAAAGTTATGTTTATACAAAGTTTCCAACACATTTGCTCCTCAAGAGAACACCATTTATGTTGCTCTCCAAGGGAATTGCTCAAGAGAATACCATTTAAGTTGCTCTCCAAGGGAATTGCTCCTTGAGGGAACATGGTTGCTCCTTGGCTAAGTAATTGTGTTTAAAATTTTGTGTCAACATAACTTTTTCATGTGAGTTCTGAATGAAATGTTTTTAATTACAAAGTTGTAACTTTCCTCAAGACTTTTTCAATGATAGGTTGCAAGACTATATAAAAATAACTATGAGATGACTATGATTGCTAAAAGATTTAAAACATATGTTTGGAGTTTAAGGTGCCCTATGGAGCAACTTAAACTTTTTTTTTTTTTTCCAATGGAACAATCATATCCTCAAAAACAAAAAACAAAAAAAACTATTTCTCCCCCAAAACATGGCTGTCCCTGACACGACTTAAACCTTGCTCCCTTTGAAACATGGTTGTTCCCTAGGAAACAACTTAAACCCCTTTTTACTTTGAAAAATTATTTTTATGCATTTCGTTCGTGAATGAGAAAGATATTTCATATAAAAAACTCAAACCTATGATGACCTTTGAACTACGAGGAGGATTTTAACCATAACATTAGTTTTTTCCTTTGAAACTAATAGTTAAAAAGAATAAAATTTAAACCATTCCCTTATCTTGTGAGAGTGCAATAAAAACAAATCTAGTTTTTTTGTTCTTGTTGGGCACTATATTGTATTGTGTTGAGCTTGGTACCACATTTAATTTGTTGCGCATGTTTGTTGTGCATGTTTAGTGCTTGCCGCTGGGTTGGCAATAGTCGTGCACAAAGAGGACATAGCCAAGTTTGGCTAGAGTTCTTACAAGGAAGTAGAAAACTTTATAAAGTTCCTCCTATAATTTGGCTACTTATTGGAATCTATTCTCTCTAAATATGGCGAGTTTAGAGGAAAAACCCACCCCTCTCCCTTCTTCCCCCCTGAATCTTTTTTAATCTTTTTTTTTTTTTCCATTTGGATGGCGGTTTTAGGGTCGTCTTCTTCCTCCTTTCAAAACCAGGACCCACTCTTGTCGTGCACTTCTTCGCGTTTGTCTTCTTGTGCTGCTGCTGCCGCTGCTGCTCGTCTTCCTTCCTTCCCTCCTTCCAGCTGCTACATGAATCGCTTTGCTTTTTTGAGGTAATCTCCCTTGGTTCGCCAACTCTCGTGTTTGCGTCCCGACAACAGCTTTCAGCATCTTCCACTTTTTTGTTCTTTTTTTTTTAAATTAAAAAAAAACTTTGGGGAAAAAGGAAGATCCATCTTCCACTTTTATCACCAAAAAAAGAACAAAAGAACAAAACCAAAACCAAGACAAAATTTAAAAACAAAGTAAAATTGGTAAGGTTTCCAATCTTTTGTTTTGTTTTTTCTGATTCGGTTAATGTCATCCTGCGGGGCATTTGCGATTGTGCTAGTAGAGGAGGAGGAGGAGGAAGAGGAGGGACCGTCTTTCTTGTGAGGTTCATCCGGGATTGATTGCCTAAGTTTTCGCCATTGTCTTTGTGTTTACTTGTTTTGTTTTTGTCTCTTGTTCTTCTCCTTCTGCTTCCTCCTCTTGTTCTTGTTCTTCTTGCTCTTGTTTTTCGTTGGAGTATGAAGGATAGTGCTGCTGCTCCTGGATTTTTTTTGGGGAATTTTTGGCTGTTTTGCGAGGATTTATTTCGGTGGATAAGGAGTTGTTGAAGGGAGGCGAGATTTGCTGCAGGACTTTGCTGCCTGCAAGCTGTGATGCTTGATTGTTGTGTTTTTGTGGAGCGGCGGAGAATGAGCGGAGTGGAGAAGAAGAACAACAACAAGAGCGGCGTTGGCTTCTTCTTCCTCTTCTGATGTTGCCGGATGTTGTACCAAAGACGGCTCTCTAAGAACTATTACGGTGCAGTTGTTGCATCCAGTTTCTGTGCATTTTGTTTGCAATCAAGTGCGGAAATCTTGTAGAACGTGGTTGCGTTGCGATTTTCTGCTCTTCGGGAAAGGATTTTGTCCCCCGTTTGCTGCTGCATCTTGCAAGTAAACCGATTCTGCTGCTGCTGCATTTCGAAGTTCCAGGCATAGATCGCCCGTGCTCTTCTCTTAAGCTGCTTGCTTAGACTGGACAATTCCTAGTCCCCGATCTGTTTTGTCCGGATTCAGTAAGCGCCTTAGAAGAAAAGAACAGAAGAAGAGCAGAGTGTTTGTATTCAAGAGATCTAATCTGGAGCTCTAGAGACTCGCAGATCGGTCTGGAGGAGAGAGTAGGTGCACATGTGGAAGGTCTGGTCCATAGCATAGCACCGCCAGAAGAAGCAACAACCAACGATTGGTTGTCAAGTGTTGTCGGACCGACCTGCAAGCTTGAATGTACAGACTTCCGTCTGGTTTTTTCACAGATCGCAGATTCTAGAGCATTTGAGGAGCGTCATCCTCTGCTGCAAGGCGGCGGACTGCGGAACATTTTGGACATGCGGCTGATGCGCACGGATCCATCCTTCTTCTGCATGTTTCTGGACTCCTCTAGAACGTCAGTAAGTACGTATAGCGTGATCCCGCGGCTTTTCTGACATGTATCTGAAGGGCCGCTTGAGTGCCACGCGACAGACGATGTATCGTGGGACGATGATGCGGTGGTAGACGTACCACATGTGCAGAGCCTGCGAGGCCGTTGTTTTCTGGCACACCTTTCCAACAGACTGAACAAGTGCTGCCGCTCTTTCGGAGGCAGCAGCGTCGTCTACAGACTTCTCAGGCAAGTAATGTGAAGCTGCTGGATCCAAGCTTGAGACACTGGTGATGATGAGCAGCCTCGGAAGCAGTAGATGTGGAGCTTGCTGACTTGTTGAATGGCAACTGCAGAATACGTTTCTGAAGGATCGGGAGTGGAAGAAGGGATGATGACGATGGAGTTGTTGGTCTTTGGTGGCCGATCAATCCAGAGCCTCTCCTGTTTTCTTTCTAGCACTTTCAATCATGCTGCTGCTGCAGTGGGGAGCAGCTCTGCTGCAGCAAGCAATCCACAAGTTGTTGCTGGTTGTCTGACTGATTTTTAGAAAATCTGAAAAAGTTTGAAAGCATTGAAAGTTTCGTTGAGGAAGTCTAGTTTGCTTGAGAATCAGTGACTACTGATGATGAGGAAACCATGAGGAGAAGAGGCAACCCATTAATGCATGTCAGCAGCAGGCCAGTGTGAAACAACAATCTTGGAAAATGGCTGGTGAAGGAAGCAGCCGGGGTTTGAGGCGGCAGAGCAGTGCAACAGTTTGTGCAGAGTTCAATTACAGGCTAGGCAAAACAATGGGGTTTGGAGCCTTCAGCAAAGTGAAATCTGCCACCCATTCTCTGACTGGCAAGAAAGTTGCCATCAAGATCATGAATCGCCACAAAATGAAGGACATGGAGGAGAAAGGTATATTCTCTTGTTGTCCCTCTATTTTGATTATCCATTTTTTACCTTTATGACCATGTTTGTTCTTGGTCAGACTTGTAGTGCTATGAGTGCCCTACTGTTGAGTATACGACCCTTGAGTGGTTGGAATCCAAGGAATAGGGATTGCAGTCTGGGAAGAGATGTTTCTGATTAGTGGTTTCTTCATGAAATGGGTTTTCATTTTTATGTTGAAAGCTCCATCCAGTGTCACCCATCTGTGTATCCAATAGATGGAGAGTTTAGTGAACAATGGGTAAGCCATTTAAACAGACATGGAAAATTCTTCTTCTTCTTCTTCTCAGCCTTTGGATAATTAACTGTAAACCCCTTTTGTTAACATCATCGTCTAGTTATGACCTTACTTTACTAGCAGGAGTTTGTTCAGCCTCTCAAGAATGTGTAAAATGACTTTTTCATGTTGCAGTGAGGCGAGAACTCAAAGTTATGCAGGTGGTTATGCACCCCCACATTGTTCGCTTGTATGAGATCATTGAGACCCACTCAGACATCTATGTGGTTATGGAGTATGTGGAGTCTGGGGACTTGTTTGATTACATTGTCTTGAATGGCAGGCTTCCTGAAGAGGAGGCCCGCCACTTCTTTCAGCAGGTACAAACCCTAGTATTTCTACAATTTGTACTGTTGATCCACCATATGAATAAGCAACAATTGAACAGCTGAATGCATGCTGAGCCACCTCAATAGGGTCTTCAAGGGTTGTTTGTCATTATCAAGTTCCACCTTCTTGTGACTGCCTGAGTGATCCGGTTCTCTAGTATTAAGAAGGGTGTTGTGTTATCCTGCAATGTGTACAGCATTGAGATGCATGTAGATGCAAGGCAAGGTGTAACAGAACTCAGTGGAAAGTACCTGTGTAGTGATATTGAACTTATTTCTATGCAGCATACATTTCCAAGCATTTTCAGACATAGTGGTGGGTAGTGAAATTCAGGTATGATTTTTCTCATTTCAAACAGTAGCTTGAGATACTTGTTCGGGGTGAAATCAGATTATAGCAGGTGTGGAGTACTGCCATCGCAACAGGGTGGTACACAGGGACTTGAAACCTGAAAATCTGCTACTTGATGCAAAAAGGAGGAGTGTGAAGATTGCAGATTTTGGTCTGAGCAACATTATGCATGATGGCCAGTTTCTCAAGACCAGCTGTGGCAGTCCTAATTATGCAGCCCCAGAAGTAACTATGAAGTTCTATTTTCTACTTTTATGTGGTCTTTTGGAGGGATCATGCTTGAATGACTTGTATATTCAAACAGAATCTGCATTGCTTGGTGGATGCTTCAGTTGTTTGTATATGCAGGGTGTGATTTCATGGCTAGAACCACAAAGCTCTATTAAACTGAACACTAGACCTCTAATTCTAAAAACCAGAGCTCACATGCGCATTGCACTGTTAGTACCAAACATATGAGCATGAAGCAAATTGAGTCTACACTTGTGAGCAGTAGCAGTATGTACCATGTTGCACAGGTCATGTGTCCTGGTACACGGACATGGTGGTCTAGTTCTTTGACCATTTGCTGGATGAATTGGAGTTATTGATTTGGACTACAAAATTTCTCAAACTGGCTTGCTGTGTATGCCAGGTGATACAAAGAAGGTACTATGCCGGGCCTGAAGTAGATGTGTGGAGCTGTGGTGTGATCCTATATGCAATGTTGTGTGGGATCTTGCCATTTGACGATGAGAATATATCGAGCCTGTACCAGAAAATCACGGTATTTTCTCTGAGTTTTCCATTGATGTATAGTATAATGTGCACAGAAAGGCATAAGGCAACATGACCAGCAAATAATCCTTCATTTTCATGTTCCTGTTTTCAAGAAGGTAATCATGGTGAGTTCATCTGATGTTGGCAATTCTGAAAGTGCTATATGGCATAACTTTGCAGAAATGGAGCTTGTTTACTATATGACTGAGATTGATTGCAGGATCCTGAATGGTGTATTGAGTACTACACTTAAGAACCACAGAAAAGTCAAACTTCAGGACAAAACAGCAGCTATATGTGCAAGCAATTCTTTAATGGAATGTTTTGACCTTAGCTTTGCTTTCAAAGGTTTCTTTTGCTAGTTTTGTTTCCAGTCATATTGTCCCCTCTTTCAGCAAAGATGCATTTGAAGAAGCAAGGTTCTTCTTCTTCACTCCCCACATGATAATGGAGCTCAGTGGAGATATCCTGATCACAAATCAATTGCAACCTACACTTGCTGAGTACTTGTTGCTTTGTCCCTCTGCAGGATGGAATTTATACACTCCCATGCCATCTTTCAATGCAAGCAAGGGATCTCATTACACGCATTCTGAAAGCTGACCCCCTGCACCGGATAACCATTCCTGAGATTCGAGGTCACCCATGGTTTCGAGTGCAGCTCCCCCTTTATTTGGCTGTCCCTCCACCTGAATATGCCCAACAGTTAAAGCGGGTGATCTTTTTTTCTTCTGTTGGCATGTTTTCCCTGATGAGGATCGGGGTGGTTTATTGCTTTGTCCTGCACTCGCTTATTTGTCAACATCTGAGCAATGCCTTTTTTTTTCAGAGCATGCTGGAGCTTTGAAAACTGCACAAGACAGTCCTACAGTCCAAATTCTTTTCTTTACTTGGTTGAGATCAAACCTAGGGAATTCACATGTCTCCATGCATGGAATGTTGTGATTGTTCCTACCCATCTGATTCATTCAAAAGAGATCTCAAAGCAATTGTCCCCAGTTAACAAAGTCTCCAAATATTGTAAATTGAGTTGAGCACATCGACCAGATATATTAACAGTTTGTGAGCAGCTCTGTTGGATGATTGTTTAGTATCACCTGACTTTGCAGATGCCATTGCAGAATGCATTGTTGCTAGTAATACCTATTTACAGGTGTTTGTACTGAAGATTGGCATGTGGTCTTCCAATCTCCTGAAATCTATTATGTAGTCACCCTTTACTAGCTTGCTTGCTGAAACAGATCGATGATGATGTTGCATCAAGAGTGGAGAAATTGGGCTTTGATCTCAAGCATTTAATTGATTGCTTACTCAGGCGGGAGACAACAAAGGTGTGTATAGCTCTCTACATCAGTTTTTACATCTTTAGTACTGATGGCAATTGCATATAGAGCCAAGAGTTGAGCATCCAAACCACAAGTCTCCTTGTCTAAGTAATCACTTTATTTAAGCTTGTGTGAGCTGTCCTCACTAGTTGTTGTTGAGCGTCTTAGATTGTCTTGCCACCAGTTACAGATAGGCATACTGAAGATGCCACTGTCCTAGTTGTGACGCTTTTTGAGATGCTTGCTGCCTGTCATGTAGGAATTCTTTTCATAGTGGACCTCAAAATGTAGAGCAATCAGCAGAATGACTTCATCATGGGCATATTGTTTGCACAAATGCTGGTAAGCATTATCTGATAGGGGTTTGTCTTTTTAAGTCCTGTTAAGTTTGGCTGTTGTTGACATGACTGGACATGATGTTTGGTGACAGGCAACAGTGACATACTACCTACTGTTGGATAGTCTGCACTCTGAGAACCAGGATGACTACCTGGAATCTGAATTTGATGAACTGGTGAGCTCCAGATTTATGTAGAAGTTTTTGTATCAGAATTATATCTTGATCTTGCACAGGTTTCACTTGCTGAACCAACCTGTGCATGGGCTCGGTCATTACCCGCACCTCCTGTTGTCATTAATTATGACATTTGTGGACAGATAAACTGATCATGCTCATTTACATTTTGCTCCAAGATAGCAGTTTGCAGGCTCTAATCTGAAGCCCTGCAGAACGGAAGTCATAGGAAAAATCACTTGGTCATTATGAGTAAGCTTTGTCCAATGTGAAAGAATTGGTCAAAGTTTATTTTCCCTACAGGTGTAGTGTCAAGAGGAATGGAATGATGTTCAGGTGTGGTAATTCATCCGAAGGCAATAATCAGAGCAAATTGCTCTTAAGGCCACATGACTGTTTCTTTCTTGTGCAGAGGTCCTCAAGCATGTAATCTCCCCTCTGCCTGTAATAAAGTAAAGAAAAGTTGGAGTTTTCAGTATGATTGGGGGTGGGATGAACTTGCTTACCTTTTTTTGGCTGGAATTTCACTCTTTGTTTCCTGCTTTTCTTCATTGTAAGATACACAGGATGAGTATGTGTTGGTTGGAGACTTAAAATCATTTAATTTTGGTACATGCTGCAAGTTATGAAAGATTTGTTGGAAATAAACTTGTCTTCCTGAGACCTGTAATTTGCTTTCTTCACAAGTAACTTTCAGGTTTAATGAGAACTGACTGTTGCCTTCCTTTTTAGTTGAGGCCAGTGAGGTTTTGGAGCCTCATCGGTATGCCGGTTGTCTTCGAGATTGATAAAGAGCAATAGTATGTCAAGGGATACACATCTATACCTGTTTTTCTTGTATTGCACAAGTCAAGATATATGTGCAGTAAAATAAAAAGCCACTTTAAGTGGAAAGCAACAAGGGTGGCGGGTTTTCAGGAAGCCATTGCTTGCAATCGTGAAGATCCCACACAAAGTGTGTCAGTAACAGCCGGGGTTTCAAACCATCAGCTACAATCATCTATTGAAGCTTATGTGCACACTACAACATTGGAACAGAAGCCAAAAATTTCTGCGCTTATGTCCTCAACAAGGATTGTTCCTGGTGGGAATTGGGCTGTTGGCCTCCAGGTACCTAGCCTTAAAAGATTTCTTGGCTATCAAAACAAGTAATTGTAAGCAATCATAACGTCTATATTTTGGCTGTGACCAAATGAATTCATGACTTAGTATGCTTTGTTTGCAGTCCCAGGCAGATCCCAGTGAAATCATGATGGAGGTACTGAAGACCTTGCAGGAGTTAGATATTGTGTGGAAGGTAATAGGAGCATATTCGGTTAGGTGCCGGTGGGTGCCACCTCCACCAAACCCAAGCAAGAGCTGTAACTGGTCTGCTGAAAATAGCTTAAGTGAGTCACCAATGACCTTGGGATCCTTCCACTCAAGTGAAATGAGCTTTCAAGCAAATGGTGTCATGCTGGATGACAACAAACTGGGAGACCAATTTCTCGTTCGATTTGAGATTCAAGTATGTCAGTTGAGAACATGCTCTCTCCTCACTTTCTGTTTTACAATGTACTCGCTGTTAATTCAATCACAAGTTGTGATTGAAAAGTTCATTTCATACAGGTTACTGTTAATGGTCACTGAACAATTGAGAGACTGCTACTGCTGTTCATACTGCTTGTTTTATTGTTCATTTTGAACTAGTTCTTCTCTTCTGAGTATTTTGTCTTCCCTGTTCTTTAGTCCTTATCTGGAGTTTTTCTTCGACTCGAAAGAAAAGTTTGTCACCTGGTTCTGGGTTATACCTTTGGTTGTGAGTTTCGAGACACATGGAGAGTTATTGTTGACAATCTAAAAATATATTGCTGTTTGGTGCATATGTGAGTTGGAAGAAACTTGTAATGGGTTTGGATTTCACTGACCTACATATGGGTAAGGGGTGAATTGCAGCTTTTCACGATAAGGGAAGGGAAATATTTGCTGGATCTCCAACGAGTTGGTGGCCCCAGTTTTTTGTTTCTAGAGCTCTGCTCATCCTTCCTTACAGAGGTTGGGGCAGTCTGAACATCATCAGCATCCTTAGTAGTGGCTTGACTTTCAGTGCTGCCAACTTCTCGTTTATTTGCTTGGTAAGTAGCAAACTCCTCACTCATGGACATCATATGTGTTGATTTTCTTTGCCTCTTAACACTAATATCTGAATCCCCAGGACACTACAAAACACAGGAAAAACTATCCACCTTGGACTTTTAGGTCATTGGCTCTAGGAGGAGATTTCACACATCTGTATAGGATACAATTGGAGATACTATTTTTTGGCTTGAGCTGGTTGTCTCCTTGTTGCCCAACTTCACAAACAGTAGTAAAAAAAATGTATACTTGCTACAGCTTGATGTTTTTAATGCCACTTTTATCATCAATCTAGCAAAGACTCCGATTGCTCTGACATGATCTGTGTAAATTTGGTGCAGAATTTCTCAGGGAGAAAGAAGAAAAAAAAGGATTTGATCAATCGATCAATCAATGATCTTCTCAAAAAAGTTCTCTCTCATGTACATTGTACATTTGTGTTTGCCCTTTTAAATTATCATAGTCTCTTGACTCTCCACCCATGACCTGTCGCCACTCCTCAGGTCTCCCCGAGTTTTTTGAGATCAAATTTTGAGTCCCTTATTATTGTTATTGATTACAAGCAATTTTGTAGTGTATGTGTGTATCCAACAAAAGATTATCCATTATTCATATATTGTTCTCTCTGGCAGATGGAACGGTGTATGAGTTTTTGAAAACTTGTACAGTTGGCTTTGTTCTGTCTGAAATGGCAGATTGTGTCTAAGTGTAAATCGGTTTGTTTCTATGGGGATTGGAATGAAAGATCAATCTGCAGATGATGGTACCTGGGAACAGCAGCAGCAGCAGCAGATGTACAAGAGTCCATTCCAGATGCAAGAAAGAAGCGAAATTCACAAATATGTACTTAGGAGAGAATCTGCTGCATCATTCGGAATTGGAAGTGAATATATTTGTTGATGTACATTAGGTGGACTCAGCCAACATACAGGTGGCCATGAGCCAGGCTTAACAAGTGTCCATTATCTGTTGTAATTGGTCTCATGAATTTCCATTATCTGTTGTAACTGGCACTCAAGCCAGGTGTAACAGAATGGTCATTGTCTAATATAATCAGCACTGAGGAGAGAGAATCTGCTATGTCATTAGGAACTGTGTCCTCACAATGTCTTTTATGCTAGCTGCATGCATTTGAAATAGCAGTTAACTGAAAGAAATTTAAAGTGAAGGGTTGGATCTCTCCTTGGTACCAATTATGTGGTGCCAATCATGTAACCAAATAGTAGTAGTAATAATAACCACAGCAGCAGCAGCAGCAGTAGCACAGCATGGAAGAGAAAACATAAATTTGTTCTTTCAGGCATTCAAAGACCCATTTCACCAGCATCTGCAACTATGAATGACCCACTTATTGTGCATTTTGCCTGACTATCAAGAACTAGATGGCTGTGAGAAGAGGGACAAAACTCTATGTTAACCTTTTAATCAAAACACTGGAAACTATAACCACATACACCAGTTCTGTCAAAATTCATTCATGGTCTGAAGGACCAAATATTTCTTGATAGGAATTGAAATTTTTTCTCAATACTTATGATTCAACTCAACCTGAAGAAAAGGAGATCTGATCATAATAAGGTTATGAAACCTTTGAAGATCTGAAAACATACCAGCAGCAAGAAAGCGAGGAACCCCAACACTTAAAACAAAAGAGAATTAAAGATGAAAAAAGAAAAAATCAGATGTGGAAAGCATGAAAGAAATCAAGTGACTTACAACCCTAAAGAAAAAGAGAAAACAAGATGACTTAGTGGTTTGGATGACAGATATGGTCATACACGTTCAAGGACCAGCAAACATGGTATATGTGGTAGATACAATTAGACACATGTTCAAGGAACCTTCAACAGCAACATGTCTTTATGTATGGTATCGATCACCTACCTGGACATCCCCCATCTTCATCAGTTCCCAGTGGCAGCAATGGCTGTAGCTTCTCAATGTCCAACATGAGGCAACATACTGACTTTCTGTCACAAGACCAGAAGTAATTGGAAAATCATCATCAGCCAACATCAGCCATGATGCTGGTTAGCTCAACAAAACTTAGAAGACATTGAGAAGACCAAGAGAATCCCAAAAAGAAAGAGGAACAGAAAAAAACAAAGAGAAAGAAATGGAACAAGGCAAGGAATGGAAAATACTCAAAAGAGAAAAAAAGGGAGAAACAGACTCAAGCTTGTTACTCAAAAATGAGGAGATGATGATGAACTTCATGACATGCCACAATATGAGTTGCACAGAATTGCTGGCTCGCCCACTGGCCAATTGTCTGAAGCTCTATCTTTTATGTAATATTTTACAAACTGTGGAGAAGGACAGAACTTTGACATGGAGACTCACACTTTCTATGTCCATAGAGAAACACTGCAAAAGGTCCCATATGGGGATCAGCTACACAACTACTACTTCATATCAGG
>Ga0209208_10009754_pt1 | contig 12576 bp, 11 predicted proteins | sample S1TSphfallax_3_FD_187694 | JGI IMG/M metagenome (GOLD analysis project Ga0209208, IMG submission 187694) | Host-associated microbial communities from peat moss isolated from Minnesota, USA - S1T2_Fd - Sphagnum fallax MG (SPAdes) (version 2) | ecosystem: Host-associated > Plants > Peat moss >...
AGAATACCTGCTTATGACTACATTGTTGTGGGTGGTGGTACTACTGGTTGTCCCCTTGCTGCCACCCTCTCCCAGAATTTCACTGTCCTACTCTTGGAGCGTGGAGGTGAAGAAACACCACTCCTTAACATCCCTGAACCCATGTTGAGCTTGTAGTGGTTTCAAGTTTGATCTCATATGCTCGGATTGCAGCTGGATCCCTTTCTTTAATGCATTTCTTCAAACTAAAGTTCCAATGAATCCCATTCGCTTGTTGTTAGAAATTTGGTTTTGTTCTTGATCTGGATCCCATCCAGGGTTTTGTTTTCCAATTTTGTGATATCGAAAATTTGCCCAAATTTCTTTTTCCAAATCTTAGCAAAGTTAGTCAAAATTACAGTGGAAAACCAAACAATCCAAACTTTTCCCAATTTTTTGGGTGGAGAAAATGTTTCCAGAAAACAAAAAAAGATTGATCCCTTCTTTGTACTGAGGTGTCACTCTCTACATATTCTGGGAACCCGTTTCCTTGGGAATCAGTGTCTGTTTTTTTTTTTCAATTTTCTGAGGTTGCACCAAAAGTTGCAATAAGTCACAAGAGGATTTAGACAAATCAGGCTACAAGACAAATAACGAAGGTAAGAAATCTAGTAATCCTCATACATGTATCCGTGAATATCCCTCCTATAGCAAAGAGGATGGATCTTACATCTACTTGACTTAAGAGAGGGAAGAAAGTATGCCTTCTTATAGGTGTACAATCTGTCTCACTTTCGAAGAGAAGATGAAACCCTTCCCCTCTATGCCTCATGATCTATGTCTGTTTAAGTTCATGATTACAATCCCTTGTGCTTTACAATGGGAAAGTCCAAGGGTGAGGAACATTCACAAAATGCAGGACTAGATTCAACGATCATGATCTTGTCTTAGGCCTCATTTTCTTGTTACTTCATCTCCAATCCTAAGACTTAATTTCATTGTCTACTTTGATATATTTTATTCTTCTTTAATCCTTCAAATAGAGTAAGAATAAGTTCAATTTTCTCCCACCAAAACATTCAATGTTCAATAATGTTATGGTGAGTTTCCTTACTACTTCGTATTCAATTCTAATTATTTTAGATTCAATCCTAACAAGGCAATTTTGTTGTCTATTCTATTATACATCTAAGTTCTTAGGTTTTTCAAATATGCTAGGAATTGAATTTTCTTTGCATTGTCTACTTTTTTTGTACTTCTTTTGCTTTGGGTTCTCCAAATATTACACTAGGAATTGAAGTTTCTTTTCTCAGAGTTCTTCACATTCATTCGCGGGGATGTGCATGCACATGATGATTGTATGTCAGGGACGCCATACGGGAATCCGCTGGTTGAGGACGAGAGCGAGTTTTTGATCGATTTGGCGGTCGACACTCCGACATCCGCTTCCCAGACTTTCGTGTCGGAGGATGGCATTCCCAATGAGCGAGCTCGTGTACTGGGTGGCGGAAGCAGCTTGAACGCTGGGTTCTTCTCCTACGCCAGTCCCGACTACGTCCGGAGCGTGGGTTGGAATTCCACGCTTGTGAATGAGTCCTACGCATGGGTCACGCCCATGGTCGCTGCACTTCCTGAGCTGCAAACCTTTCAGCGAGCGGCCAGAGCTGGATTGCTGGAAGTAGGCGTGGTGCCAGACAATGGAAGGACTTTCCAACATCTGATCGGTACCAAAGTGGGCGGCTCTAGCTTCGACAGCTCTGGCCGTCGTCACACTGCTGCTGACATTCTCCGATACGCGAATCCTGATCGCATCACTGTGCTCCTTTGGGCCAACACTCAACGTGTGCTCTTCACTGAAAGTAAGTCGTCTAGATGCTTGAGCTGACGCATGAAGAAGCTTCTTGCCGTCAGCCTATATTCTATTTTGCTGGAGTCTATGCAAACATCATTCCTGCACATCTGAGCACTGCATGAGTTCAAAGTTCACATGAGAGCCACCTAGGGTCTCTTTCCATTAGGTTGCTATGATCATAGTGACACTCTCTCTATATAATTGTGAGCACAACCGCTTAACTGAAATTCACTAACATAGGGCCTTGTTTCTTGGTGCAAGGACAGTTGGCTTTCCCTTCGAGAATTGCAAGTACTTGAAAATGGGTAGTTAATCAAGTTAGGAACTTTGGGAACACGTATTGTCATTTTATGGTGAATCGCAGTTGGACTGACAGGTCTTACCATTGGTCAATGCTTAACCAGTAGATCAAGTCAACAGCTCCTGCAATCATTCAATCTTATAAGCAAAAGAGATGACTGGGAGTTCAGCTATTTGGAAAAACATAATGAAAAGCTACTGTGATCACATCATCAGCAACCTAATGGAAAGATGTCCTGAGTGAGTCCGGAACGTGTAGAGCCAGAATTGTACTAACTCATGTGACATGCCATATGATGGAATATGTGTGCATTTGAATTCTGTAGGCGATGGACAGAACCCAAGAGCAACAGGAGTGGTGTACACAGATTTGAATGGCACTGAACACACGGTTTTATTGAATGCCGGAGGAGAGAACGGTGCGGCAGAGAGCGAGGTGATATTATCAGCCGGTGCAATAGGGAGTCCACAGCTGCTGATGTTGAGTGGCATCGGACCACCTGAGCAACTAGCACCTTTCAACATTCCAGTGATCCTGAACCAGAGAGCAGTAGGAAAGACCATGGCCGACAACGCGATGAACCTGATGTGGATCATGACCAACAAGCCGGTAGAGTATTCCTTGATCCAAGTGGTGGGCATTACTACAGCAGGCAGCTACATAGAAGTGAGCAGCGGTGAAGCACAAGATATACTTCAACTGCTATCCACAATGTCTTCACAAAACCTCGCAGCTCTTGTCAGGACTATAACTCGCCAAAGCCGCACAGGCTTACTGCAGCAATTCGTCAACCTAATCATAGATGCGGTGATCAGAATACCCATCAACTATCTCTACACAGCTGCACAAGGAGGAGCTTTCTTGCAAAAGATCCAGGGACCTTATTCCCATGGCGAGTTAACACTAGTCACCGGGAATGTGAGCGACAATCCTTCAGTCAGATTCAACTACTACCAAAGACAGGAAGATCTGGACGCCTGCACTGCAGGAACACGCACCATCATGGACGTCATGAACTCAAGAAACTTTTCGAAACTTCTCTACAACAATGAAACTGTTCCAGATTCGCTGCGTCCTTTGCAAACCGTTCTCAACCGGACGTATCCTCTTCGCTTCCCCAACAACTATTCTGCAGATACCGCGTCCATCCATCAGTGGTGCCGGGACACCGTTCGCACCATCTGGCATTACCATGGCGGTGCTGTGATGGGCAGAGTCGTGGACTCCGACTATCGCGTGATGGGTGTCGACGCTCTGCGCGTCATCGACGGCTCTACTTTCAATTTCTCTCCTGGCACTAACCCGCAGGCCACTTGCATGATGCTCGGCAGGTAAAATACGTCAAAGCCCGAACCCCTAAAAACCCTAAACCCTAATTCTTGTACACAACGCGAAAATCCTAAACATCTAAAGAACCCCTCAACTTTAAACCCTAAAACCTTAAACATTGAAAGAATCCCTAAACCTTAAACCATAAACCCTAGAACCCTAAACATTGAAAGAACCCCTAAACCTTAAACCCTAAACTTCTATTGCAACCTTAAACTTGAAAACCCTAAACCTCTAAAGAATTTGATGCCAATCAACTGCAGAGAACTTTACATGATATGGGATAATAAACAAGCAGGCTCCTCCTTAAACCCTAAACATCTATTGCAACCTTAAACTTGAAAACCCTAAACCTCTAAAGAATTTGATGGCAATCAACTGCAGAGAACTTTATATTCTATGGGATAATAAACAAGCAAGCTCCTCATAGTGTCAAGCACCAAGTGGAGTTTTATAGTTGAGGCCATGGGCTTTACCAAAATAAGGGCCAGCCTCAGGTGAAGTGTGTGGGCTATGGATGAAGCTGATGATGGGCTTATTATGTGTCTGCAGATATATGGGGGTACAAATTTTGAGGGAAAGATCGGGAGCAGATGCAAATGTGTGATATTGCCCCATTTGCAGTGATAAGTTATCCCCCAAAATTTGATTACTTGTTACAAACAAGACTTGTCTAATGTCCAAAGCTACTTACTATTTTGCTACAACTCATTTGGAGTTTGTCTTATATCACAATGCATGCCCACCAATTTATACTTGCAAGAAATTTTTTTCTAAAGAAAATGTTTTCTAGATGTTGGACTTTAGTCAGTAATTTAGTATGCATATAGCTTTACACAAATGTGAATAATTTATTCATCACCAAATATGAATCTAAGGTTTAGTTTCAAGAAAGAAATTTATAAAACTAAATATGTGGACCCAATTAGGATATTCATGAATTAAGAAACAAATGAATTGAAACTATATGAACATTTATTCTAATTTGGTTGATTGCATTAACTTACCATATCTTGCATACATTTTCATATATGGATTCATTTGCATTCATGTATAATTATAAAGATTCATTCAATCCACATTTACACTAAATGTACATAATGGATCATATTAAATATCAACATGTGATTATATTCTACTTAATTATGTGATCAAGAAAATTACATAGTTTTACATAAACAAACTTGGGCTCCATATTGTTTTGCATTATTAGTGATGATCAATTGATGGAAAATATGAAATGACTTTGTGAAAATACTAAACAACATTGTATGCAGGTTGAATTGAATTGAGTTCATATTCAATTATTATCTTTGGAATAAGGAGAATGTTTTCAGCCTTGGTGCTAACTTTCGAGTTCATCTTGATTCCCAAGTGTGGACCCTAGAATGTAAGCCACACCCAAAGTATAGGTAGTAATGTAAGGCTAAATTTTTCATGTAATATATAATATGTATGTTCAATATAATATGGTAATCATAAATTTCATGCATCAAATTAAGGAAAGCTTTGAATCAAAGCTGACAATGTCAATGAAGTTTGGGCTGTAAAGTTGAAGAGGAATTGGGTTTAGGGATCAAGAGAAGATGGTTGAGATGATCAAATAGTGGATAAACTTGGCATGAAATGACTTCATCATCCAAAACAAACATCCTTCGAAGCTAGAAGACATTGCAGTGAACCTTATGAAGACTTCCGAAAACTGAAATGAGTTAAACTTGAAAACTAAACAATCCATCCCCATGTGATAGTCCCTTCCAAACTACTGAGAAAACTGCATTAGACTGACCAAGTGAATTCATGGTTTAATCTTGAAATGAGTCATGCCCAAAGTGAACGAAAGCTTTTTCCCTGGAAATTATTCATTTTCAACTGAAAAGACAACTATGTATTGTTTGAGGGGATGGGGAAGAAAGAACTTTTCTTAAGAGAATGTGTCCAAGGTTTCATTCCAAAACAATTGTACACCCCAATATTGGTGATTTTGATTTTTAAAACTGGGTTAAAAATTGCAGTCCTTCATTTTTGGGTGTTGTTTTTCAAAAACAAAATTTGAGAATAACACCACCTTGTGCATTCATGATAACCTTTTGAACTAGTTTTTCAAAGGATGCTAAATTCAGGTATGTTACAATATGATCATTTTAAGAGTGCTATATAAATCCATGGATATCTGACATAACATACTTAATATAATACATTCAACTTCCCATAGTGACACCTTCAGACACAATAAAGGTGATTTATGAACAAATATATCTTGCAATTGAGGTAAGATTTACCATTCAATTATTGCATCAATGGTGGTGAATCCGAAGTCAGGGCATTTTCTAGGTGAGAGAAAATTATACCAAGACTACAATTGTTAATGATCTATCTTGCAAATTTTCAAATGCAAATGACTTGTTGAGATCAGCCTTTTATTTTGGTGCAAAATTTTGCACAAATGCAAGAGAGAGAGAGAGAATTTCTCTATTACAAGATAGTGCACCTATTTTACTTTTAAAAAAATTGCCGTATTTAGAGATGTTTTGAAAGGATTTTGTCATTTTGTTACATAATTTTCTGTTTTAGAGCATCTTCTTCTCACCACATTTTGACAATTAGGACACTTTAGAAAAAAAGGTGTTGGTAATTAATGCAAGATCTTTCTTGGGATCCTCTTAATTGATGCTAAATCATAAAACTGAAAGAAAAGCACAAGTTAGAATTATGAAGGTTAGATTTTCAATACACATTATGCATTATTATTTTTAAAATCACATTTACAAGCACATGACTACAAGCTTGGATATGTTGTCTACATTTACAATTGACAACACCATCAAACCACATGGAAAATCACAATGCAACTACCCTATCCAAACACAATGGTCCCATCATATACATCCAAAAATTTGATCATACAACAAACAAAGTGTGTGAACTTGCAACAAGTTAGCAAGTTTTCAACATCATTGAATATTGATGGGATAGTGGTTGGTAAGGTCATGCTTTGCAAAATGGGCATATACTAGATGGTCATGCAAATTTGGTGTGTCTAACTAGAGTGTAGATCCACATAATTTGCTCATATAGAAGCTCCTCAAGAGAAGTTCCATCATGAATTGTCCCTAGAGTCTATATTGATGATGTCCATAAAGGCGGGGTCGTGCCTTGTTGGAATGCCTACTAGCTTACACAAATTAAGTTAGGGTTTTTATCATTTCCACATATTCAGATCTTGAGGGGAATAATTTTGGGTTGAGAAAAGATGCAGCAAATGCAAGTGTTTAGATCAATGAAAGCAGGGCAGATATGGCAGCAGCAAATTGAGCTTCAAGGGAGAAAAAAAAGACCAGCAATGTATTCAGTTGTGCATATGTCAGTCTATTCCATTCTTCTGGGCTTAACAATTCTCCACCATAGCATGGAGCATGGTCTTGTACAATTTACCAATGCCACTGCATCACCTCTTTATACAGGTTTCTTTCTCCACTCATGGTGGTGTTTTATTAATTAATTGTTGGTTCTTTTTATCATTTTGTGTACATGATATTGTAATTAGGCAACCATATGTGGTATGAGAAAACCACAATGAAAAATTAGTGAATCATATGTGCTATAAGAAATCACATTGGAGGATTTTATTGTACTGTAAAACATATTATTAAACATTTTATGGTGTTTGTTCCATAATTTGTTTTTGAGATTTGTTGTTCATTATTCAAGCTGAAGAGTGGGGATAATGCAACAAGTGTAATTATTCAAAAACAAGATTTTAAAAAAAACTGCAATTAGTAATAAACAGAAAAGCAAGTATTGGAGCTAATCTCATCATTGAAGGAAAATTTAGATTACAATTCATTTGTGCTAGAAATTTTATTGTGTTTGTTAAAATCAACAAACTTTGGACAGAAAAAACTGATCCCAATTTTTGGCACTAAATTTTCTAAGGAGCAGTATTTAAATTTGGTGGGTTTTTCCTTTTGGTTGGAGTTATAGATCCACAATACCCATTTATGTCCAATGCAACTGAAGCTCCATTGATGGCAAGCTCCTATGATTACATTGTGGTTGGCGGTGGCACTGCTGGTTGCCCCCTTGCAGCGACACTCTCCGAAAATTTCAGTGTCCTACTGTTGGAACGCGGAGGTGAATCTGCAAAACTCTCCTTTTTTCCAAAACCCAAGCAAGATTTGCAGCAATAACTTCTAGACTTGTGGTAACATAACCTTGTTGTAACATCAAATTGCTGTACAATAAACAGACATGCAGTTTTGTTGTGACATCAAAATGCTGTACAATATATATATATAGACTTTCAGTAAATTTAGTGTAATTTTAAATTAATGCTCTATTTTAGACTTGCAGGTTTTGTTACAAAATTAAAATAATTTGCTGTTCATGTTTGCAAGTTGATTACACTTAGCATTTGAATCAAGTGTTTCAATAATATACAGTCTATGAAGTTTTGATCTTGCAAGATGAATTTGATTCCAAGATCTAAAATTCTGATAATTTCACATTGTCATCTTTGTTGATTGTCTGGGCCTCTTGTTGTCACTCTCAGATTTTCCTAGAATTTCAATATCTGGCTCTTGCATCAGGAGTGTAGAGGTGCATCAAAATTCATTTTACAAAGTAGTGAACAAAACTTCTTGTTTCTGGTTGTAATTTAAGCTCAGGTAAATTCTATGTCTACAGCCACAAAAGTAGTACACTTAATTTAGCATTAGATAATTCGAGTCTTCTGGTAATAATGCAAGGATTCTTTACATGAAAGCTGTAGATTTTAAGTAGACTCTTGGCAGGCTAGATCTAGATCTTCGATTTCAATTCTCTAGCCAAGAGTTAGATCTAGATCATATTTGTTTAAGACTCTTGGGAGCTGCTACATCTACATCTAGATCTTAGAGTTTTGTAAAGCTTCATGACACTTGAGCTGGAGCTTGATCTTGGATTTTAAGTGTGTTTGCTACATGAAGAATCGAACCCAGCACATATACAATATATGAAGCAGGTCACAATACCAGGAGCGCCTGCATACTTATCCTTGATTATTGAAATCCTAAAATATTCAAATTGGGCCTTAATCTGACCCCAATTTTTTAATAAATAATTAAACATTTCTTCAAAAGTTTGCTAATTTTGATCGGTAGGTATTGTAGTATATGTAAGTTTTTGGAAGGTTACTCTTGAGAATGAATTTTATTTTTATTTTTTTCTAATGTAAATTTGACTAATTTTGCTACTTTTCTGGAAAAACTAGCCAAATTTCCAATGTCACAAAATTTGGGGGGGGGTTGGTGGAAACCCTTGATTATTGTCAATGAATTTTTTTCAATTTTTCAATTTTTTTCAAATTTTGGATAAATGTATTTCAAGTTTCATTCACTAATTTTGCTACTTTTTTTGGGAAAAAAAATCTCAAAATTATTGATATCACAAAATTGAAGGAAAAAAACCTTGCAAGCTAAGATGATCCAGCTTTGATAAAATTTATAACAAAATAATTATTTATGATAAATATTTTGTTGATGTGTTTGTGGGAATTACTGGAATTCAAAAAATTTATTATTATTTTTGCAGGTAAACCGTACGGGAACCCGTTAGTGGAAGACGAGCGAAACTTCCAAAACGACTTGTCACTAGACACGCCGACGTCGGCATCGCAGAGCTTCGTTTCCGAGGACGGCATTCCCAACGCGCGAGCTCGCGTCCTGGGAGGCGGAAGCTGCTTGAACGCCGGCTTCTTCACGTACGCCAGTCCCGAGTACGTGCAAAGCGTGGGATGGGACGGCCGACTGGTGAACGAGTCGTATGCATGGGTAACACCAGTGGTCGCCGCCATTCCCGAATTGCAAACGTTTCAATCTGCCGCCAAAGCTGGACTGTTGGAAGTAGGCGTGGTGCCTGACAATGGCGGCACCTTCGAACACTTGATCGGTACCAAAGTCGGCGGTTCTATCTTCGACGATACTGGTCGTCGTCACACTGCTGCTGATCTTCTCCAATACGCAAATCCTGATAGGCTCACTGTCCTTCTTTGGGCTAACACCCAACGCGTCCTCTTCAATCAAAGTAAAGGGTCTCTTTCCATTAGGCTGCTATGATCACAAATGACACACACAGCGTGCTGTCATCCTAATGCACAGCCATCTGACATAGGGCCTTGTTTATTGCTGCATGTGGGATAGTCGCTTTCCAATGGGGAGCTACATGTGTGTAGAAAAAATATGTAATTCATCATGTTACAAACTTTTGGAACACATGTTCTCTATAAAGAAAACAGATGTCATGGTATGGTAAATCACAGTTTGAGTCAGATCTCTCAGAGCTCGTACAATTGCTCAATGCTACTGTGTTTGCGTGCGTGAAATTGCTTTAGGTACCGGAGGAAATCCGAGAGCAATAGGAGTGGTGTACACAGATTTGAATGGCATCGAGCACACGGCTATGTTAAACGGAGAGGGTGATCAGAGTGAGGTGATACTATCAGCCGGATCCTTGGGAAGTCCACAGTTGTTGATGCTAAGCGGCATCGGACCTCCTCAGCAACTAGCCGCCTTCGACATTCCGATTGTTGTAAACCAGACGGAAGTAGGACAAACCATGGCCGACAATTCCATGCATGCGTTATGGGTGATGACCAGAGAGCCTGCAGAGATTTCGTCTATCCGAGTCGTGGGCATCACTACTGCCGGCACTTATATCGAAGTTGCAAGCGGTCAAATGCAGCAAGCCGTGCTCCAACTCCCCACGACGTCGATTACAACTCCTGCAGCTTCCTCCAACAACGATACCAATACTCAGCAAAGTACTACTCGTCTCAGCGGCGCGCAACAACTAGATGCGAGAATATTGAATGCCATCTTCAGTGTTCCTGCAGCTTATGTGAGTGCAGCTGCACAAGGAGGAGCTGTGATACAGAAAGTCCAAGGACCTTATTCACATGGGGAGCTTCGACTTGTCACCAAGAATGTAAGCGACAATCCGTCGGTGCGATTCAACTACTTCCAAAGACAAGAAGATCTAGACGCCTGTACTGCAGGTCAGGGTTTTTTTTCCCTTTCAATTCTGTGATGTAGCCACAGTGACATTAACCATCCACAAGAGGAAAGAGCCAAATTTGGTTACAGGTCAGAGAGGACAAAGCAGACTTTTTTTAGAATCATGCAATGTTTTGGCGACCTTCAAGAACGGCTTGTCTAAATATGGTGACTTCCATGGTTTTTCTCATCAGAATGTAGCGCAGTAAAAGGAATCTCAAAGGAATCTTACAATAGTATTTTTTCCAAAGGGGGAGAAAAAAAAGTGTCGCTTAGATGCGAAGTTGCGCCCCCAAACAATTTGGTTGCTGCTGGCAGGTGTACGCATCATCATGCGAGTGATGAATTCACAAGCGTTTTCCAACTTGGTCTACAACAACGACAGCACCATCCCAGATCCTTTACGTTCTGTGAAAGCCGCTATAGACGACACGCATCCGCGACGCTTCCCCGACGATCAGGAAGCTGATACCTATTCCATCAATCAGTGGTGCAGAGACAATGTGCAAACTATCTGGCATTATCATGGCGGTGCTCTTGTGGGTCGAGTGGTAGACTCGAATTATCACGTGTTGGGTGTAGATGCTCTCCGTGTCATCGATGGCTCCACCTTCAATTTCTCGCCCGGCACCAATCCACAAGCCACAGTCATGATGCTCGGCAGGTAAACAAATCCTTCAATCAAACAATCTCCTCGAGCTGTGCTCCGAGTACTACTAGGATTTCGGGTTTCTCAATTCTTAGAAAATGAAATGGGGATGCAGCTTCATTCACAGAGGAACTTCGTCAGAAATCATTTCTCCTCTCTTGCAAAATGCCAAATTGAAACAAGAACTCGTCAGATCCGAATTCATTCTCTATTGCAAAATGAAAATTGAAAGGGGTTGGTCAGATCCAAATTCTCAGCTATTGCAAATTCCAGATTGAAGTGAAGAAGAAGAAGCAGAAAAAGTTGCTGTTGTTGCTGCTGCTTCAGTGTGTGCTGTAATTTTTGGTGTGGTTGCAGGTACATGGGAGTCCAGATTTTGAGGGAGAGATTAGGAGTGAATGCAAATGTGTGAAGAAATTTCAGCTGCTCCATGATCGATTGATTGACACAAGACTCACAATCAATGATCTCCTCACCGACATAGTCAAGAAAAAGTTGATCTTCAATCTAGCTCCTTGCAATGCTCATCAATTGCAAGGGTTTTTTTAGGGCTTTTCTCATCTCAAACCTCATCCATTGCAAGGGTTTAGGGTTGTCTCATGGCAAAACTCATTTACAAGGGTTTTTCAGGTTCAGGGTTTTCTCATTGCAAAAAGCTCAATGCAAGGGTTTTAGGTATATAGAGCTTTCTCATCATTTCAAAGGGTTTTGGAGTTTTCTGATGGCAAAGCTCATTGCAAGGATTTTAGAGTTTTGTCATGTCAAAGCTCATTTACAAGCGTTTCAGGTTTTGGGGTTTTCTCAATCCAAAGCTTACATGCGACCTTTAATTATAAAGACAAAAAATGTGCAGCCTTTTGACATTTGGTTCTATTATGTGTAGGGTAAGGTCTGAAGCTGTGGCCATTATTGGAATAAGGGCTGCACAAGGCAAAGTGGAGGCAGGCTCAATTCTGGTATTGCCCACAGCAAAAGGGTGTTACATGACACAAAAAGTTGATGATTTTTAAATTTTTATAACATTTTCTGTGACATTTGATGAGTGAACTTCCTCTAAATGTAAAAACCTCCACCCAGATTTGTAGTTGTATTTGGTGGAATGCTTCTAGAGTGTAAGAACCTGCAAGGCCTTTCAGACAAGGAAATGTCCACATATGTTTGGCATTCTGTTTTTCGAAATGCCCCACATCACTTTTAACTTTGTTTTTGCTGTGGGTTAAAACCCTAGGGTTTATTTGCCTAAAAACAGTACAAGTCTCCTCTGCTCGGGGAGGATGTGTAGGTGAAAGGCTGAATGGTGCGATGCTTGCACAAGGTCTTGGTCATATTAAAAGAAACACAACTCTCTCCAAAATTTAGACCAAGGATCAAGCAAACTATTTTATTTTCATTTGTCACGAGTTTTTAGTTATCGTTCTCACAACAATACTATGGTAGATAGGCCGATGAGAGAACA
>Ga0209208_10009755_pt1 | contig 12575 bp, 8 predicted proteins | sample S1TSphfallax_3_FD_187694 | JGI IMG/M metagenome (GOLD analysis project Ga0209208, IMG submission 187694) | Host-associated microbial communities from peat moss isolated from Minnesota, USA - S1T2_Fd - Sphagnum fallax MG (SPAdes) (version 2) | ecosystem: Host-associated > Plants > Peat moss >...
ACAAGAATTTGAAGATTTTACACCATTTTTTTGATTTTGCTCAAGTTGCTCCTCAGGGCTCTGGCACATTACTTGTGTTGTTTGTTTACAATTATACTATAACCCTTGTGATAAAGTCCAATGCCCAGAGGCTTTATCACAATAAGGACCTAGGTGAACAATACGGGCCAGTACCTTATGTATAGTGGAAGACACTGCTCTTTGTGCCTTTTGCCCTCAACCTCAATCTTGCACTCAGATTCTGTCTTTAGTATCTTGGTGTTCACCTCTTTGATCAAATTCTTTGTTAAACACCTAAACTACCTGCACATGACAAACCATGCAGTTTGTTAGTTCTGACATTCACCTTGTTTTGTGAACCTATTGAGACTGGGCTAACCTTGACCTCCAGATGAGTGAGACCTGTCATGAACTTTCTACTTGGTCCAAGGTTTTGCGCCTAAAATTATTGGTTCTCATATCATGGCCTAATCGTAGACTTGTCTAATTCAAGGACTTAATGCATTAAGGATATCTCTTCAGCCCCTTCCTCAAAATTCTCACTCTTCATGCCCAGATGAGTCATAAACAATGTCAACCCAATATGGAACTCGATCAAACACTTAGACTCATAACTTAGTCCATCATGGGGGCCTCTGTCCAGACTTGAGGCTTGAGTAGACAATCCCTTCCACTTCAGGATTTGCCTAGAAGGGCATGTCACTCAACCTTTGTTCAAATTTCAAGAGTTTGAAAGGTATTGACAACAATGTGCATAACAATTGAGGCGTGATTGATGTTGCAAATCACCATACAACCCTGGCCCTAGGGCACTCACAAGTATGATCCATGCCCCAACCTGGAGCAAGAAATTGCGCTGTGTTAAGGCACATTCCAATTGCACTGCACTCCTCCATCTGCCAAGGTTGTTATGCTTTTGTAAGGTTCCTAAATTTGAAAATGTTCATTAGGTTGGGGAAGGAACCCCATTAAGGGACTTCTTGGATTTGAAGACCTGGTGAAGATGTCTGATGGGGCCTCTCCTGGCAGAGGCCAAGAGCCAGGCCCCAATTAGAGGCTGTTCCTGGATTTGAGGGCCTGGCGGAGGGTGATACTCTGAGGTTATCGGCCTCTGCCAGGCCTGATCCAAGCCTTCAACAGGTCCTCAAATCCAGGAAGACCCTTAATGGAGTTCATTACCCTAAACATAAATTGCAATCCCAAATTTGGAAATTTTCATTGGGTAAGTAGTTGTCCATCTGCCCTTGTATTTCTGTGTTTTGGATCTTTTTGTGTGTCACCCATCTCTCCTTCGTCGTCGCCATTTGATTCCCGGCAGTAACAAATTTGAACCGTTTCGCTTGTTAGATCCTTGCACTCCATTCCTCAAGAGTCGAACAGGAATTTGCGTTAGCCGACGTTTGTCTTGTCTTGTCTTGTTAGATCCTTCATCGATTCCGCAAGAGCCGAAGAGCAATTTTTTTGTTGTTTGCTGTGTTGATCATGTTATCGCCATTGCAAGTTTGTGACGAATTCACAGATCAGAAATATTCCTGCACGGCTACCGCATTGCAGAGTCAGACGGACAAGCGGCACTTTCATTGGATCCATTTCATGAGCTTGGTTCAAATGAAGAGTGACAATTTTGAAATTTTTTGACAAGTGAAGGGTTGTTAAGGAGGCCAAGAAGGAGATGACAATGATGGACCAGGTTTGACAACAAGGATGCAAACTGCAAGAAGGCATGAAATATTCTGAACAGGTAATTCACACTTCCAAATAACTCAGAAGTCAGAGAGCTATGAGTTGGTTTTGCACGTCAAATTACTCAAAGTCACACACACACATGCATGTTTTGTTGGTCAAGTGGAAACTCCATATTGCTCAAAGTCACACACAAATTGTTGGGTGCTATTTGTGGTGGGAGAAGTTTGTAGGCCATGTGGCCACATCTGCACCTATGCGGACAAAAACCAAAGTTTGTAGGCTGACACTTGGCCCGATGTAATTAGCATGTTCTCAAAACAAAACCTTAACAGTTTCTGGGCCAGGTGTTAGAACCTAACTTGACCACTGTAGTGGCGCATGTGTAGTGTAGGTGACCATACAATTGGAGAGCTAGAGTCTGAAATTCTGCAGTTGATGTGGGAAAAGTTAGTATGAGGAAGGCATGACAAAATGATGATAAGAGGGTTTGGTCCTAGAAAGTGTATCCTAATGTTTATGCACATTGCACACATGCACGACAGCATAGAAGCAAGTCATGAAGTTGAAGTTTCCAATTCGGAAATGTTGAATTAACTACACTATGTAATGTTTTCAAGTGTAAACCCATAAAGGGTGGGGCCTCTAACACCGTAGCTGAGTCCAGCCTCACATTTTGGGAATCTTCCCCAATCATGGGCTTTTACCCAATGTAAAGCATGAGGGAAGCATTATCAAAAGACAACTTACATATATTACAGGTTGAGAAGAGTGCGTTGAATCTTACACTTTTATGTAGGCAGTAATGTGGGATAGGGATTGTACACCTGCTCCTAAATTGTAGGTGTAAGATCCGTTCTTATTTCCAAGAGCCATCTTCATGAATATAAGTTGTCCTTTTCTCCAGGAGCCATCTTCATGGACATACGGTGTCCTTCAAATACAGTAGTAAATTTCTCGGAGTGCTTTGTGAGTCTTAAAAACAAAAATTCACTGAGGTGCTGTTTCACTGTATGTTCTTCAGAAGGCCTGAATTTCTTTGTCTAATTTCTATACCTTTCATCAGACAGAAATTCAGGCCAGGTAATGGAAGTCCTGTGTTTCCCACCTACCTGCACCTGGTGAGTGCCTTAAGAATAAGCCTTACCCAACATAGAAACCCTGGAGTATTCAAATTATGTCGGTTTGGGTACGTTGGGATGGGGCAGGTCCAGAGTGCATTAGGTATGTTGTTTGAGGGCTTTGGAATAAGGGACACCTGAGTTCCAATACAGGAGAACAAGATACCGCTCTTCTTTGCTGCCCTTTCTTACATGGAAGTGGTTTTGGTGCCTTAATCAGGCAGGGAGGGGAACACTCTTGTGATGTGAATTGATGGGCGGGGAAATCCAGTTATATATAAGTAGCTACTCATGGTTTCTTTTATTAAGGATATATGGCTCATGTAGTACAAAGTGAATCCTGCGTGGGGAGTGGGGGTAACATCCCTTTCACTCAGAAAATCTCATGCAATGTATAGGAGGGCTGAGGTTCCATCGAATGGAGCTTCTGTGTCCTACAGAACATGTTCCCAGGGGCGCATTCTACTTCCAAGTGATTCTGCACATGGAGATGATTGTGATTCCTGGTATTATAATCATCGACCAGTGTAAGAGTGTAAGATATCATGCACATCTTACAAGCCAGTGTACCAGAACTTGACTCTTCTTCTTCCATCATGGACTGGCTTGGCATGTTTGTAAAAGTGAGTAAGGGCACTTGTCGCATTTGAGATAACAGGGAAGAAAGTGTGTATCAAAATCATTCTGTAGGTACCCGTGCTTTAAGGTTGTAAATCGTAGACATGCATTATATGGAGTTCATGAAATTATGGATTACTGTACTCTATAGAGTTGATGACATTTTGGGTTGGGTTTTGGGTTGAATATGGCATTGTCCTATATGTTCCGTGAATGGGTTTGTTTTCGTTGCTTGCGTTGCACACTGAAAACCAAATATAGAAATTTGCCGATTTTTACTTCTTTTTCCTCACTTCTGGTGATTGAAAACCTCCAAAATCACTTCATTTTTGAATTTTGAATTTCGTTTTTAGGTGGAACTTTTGCCAATAAAAAAATTGCTGTCCTACATAAGGAGGAAAAATAAGTCAATGAATGTTGAAAAAAAAATGACATGTTCCCTCTTTTTCCTCCCTCGTGAAGGCGAGGTTAGAATTCAGAGAAGTCCCTTGGTTCAGGTTCCAATATGAGGGGTCAACAAATTAGGGTACCTGGGAATACCGCTTTTTGGAGTCAATATATAGAGATGTGAGGTCTCAAGACGAGGGGCAGGTAAATTAGAGGACCTGTAAATATTGCTTTCAAGTCAAGATTCCGACTGGAGGTTCCAAGACGAGGGGCTGTTAATTAAGGGACCTGGGTATTGTCCTTTGGGATTCAAGATCCCGATTTGAAGTCCCAATACGAGGGGACTCATCAATTAAAAGGACTTGGAAATCCCCTTTTGAAGTCAAGATCCCCACTGGAGGCCTCAATTGGAGGGGCTGGTAAATTAAGGGAACTCGGAAGGGTGGTTTCAAGTCAAGATCCCAAGGTGAGGTTCCAAGATGAGGGGCTGATAATTTAGGGGACCAGGCAATAGTGCCGGCAATTCAACATCCTAATTGGAGATCCCAAGATGAGGAGCCAGTAAATTAGGGGACCTGGGAATAGTGCTTGGGAGTCGAGTTCCCGAATTGGAAGCTCCAAGATGAGGGACCGATAAATTAGGGGACCTGGGGAGGGAGACCTAGTGATTTCAAGATCCCAATTGGAAGTTCTAAGATGACGGCCCAATAATTAGGGGACCTACTAGGAACAGGGTTTAACGTTTTGGTGATCTGGAGTCTGGAGTCTAGATCCCCATTGGAGGTTCCAAGTTGAGGGGCCAAAATACTAGGGGACCAGGGAACAGTTAGTGATTTGGAGTCTAGATCCCCATCGGAGGTCCCAAGACGAGGGGCCGATAAATCAGGGGACGTGGGAATAGTGATTTTGAGTCTAATAAGATCCCCGTCTGAGCAGTGATTTTCAAAGGAATCACTTCATTTTCGAATGTTTAATTAATTTTTTTCCTCATTTCTGGCGATCAAAACCCTCCAAAATCACTTCATTTTTAATTCTAATTTTTACTTTTATTTTCTCACTTCTGGCTATTGAGACCTTCCAAAATCACTTTATTTTCAAAAAAAAATTCTCACTTCTGGCGATTGAAACCATCTAGAACAACTTCATTTATGAAATTTAAATTTATTTTCTCACTTTTGGCGCTTGAAACCCTCCAAAATCACTTCATTTTCAATTTTTATTTTTATTTTTTTCCCCCTCACTTCTCCTGATGGAAACCCTCGAAAGTCAATTCATTTTCAAATTTTAATTTTTTCTCACTCCTGACTACTGAAGCCCTCCAAAATCACTTCATTTTTGAATTAAAAAAAAATTCTCACTTCTTGGTATTTAAAATCCTTCAAAATCACTTCATTTTCGATTTTTTATTTCTCTTTTCTGACTTGTGGCGATTGAAACCCTCCAAAATCACTTCATTTTCGATTTTCTTAAATATTTGATTTCGCCAGGAAAAGAAAAGTCTGGATGATCATCGGAGGTCCCAAGATGAGGGGCCGAAATGTAGGGGATCTGGGTGTGGGGGGGCGAAGGAGCGGGGGAAGGCGAAAGGGAAGGAGGGTGGGTGGGTGGGTGAGTGGGTTCTTCTTGCGGCAGCAGCGACGCAACAACTGCAGCTTCGTTGCCGCTGCTGAAGCTGCTTTCGTCCTCCTTTCTCTCTCTCTCTCTCTTCTGACACCGTCTTCCTCTTCTGGCTCCTCTCGCTGTCACGACGAATCTGAAACGAAATGTCGTCTAATCAGCTGCACTTTTGAGACTTCTCTTTTGTTTTTCTTCGGTTGCAGTTGCACTTCTCTTGTGCTATGTACATGCCCTGCTGTTCTCTTTGATTTTTGTGGCACACGACGGGAGTGTAGTTTCTTTCTCTCGTTGTCTGCTTCTTCTTCTTCTTCTCCTCCTTGGTCTTTTGGGCCAAGTTTTAGGGCCGCGGGACAGGAGGGGGAGAGCAAGAGGCTTTTAAGGAGGTCTCTTTGTAGGAACGCAAGAGCTGGGAGGGAAGTAGTAGTAAGTGGAGATCGTCGATGGCGATGGCGGATCCTGAACCCGAGAAGGAACAAGAGTTGGCGAAGATACCCTATTATGTGGCGCTCACGACTTACTTCGCCTATGGTTTGCTCTTTGTGTATGGCCATTTCCGGGATTTCTTCCGAAGCCTCATGAAAACGGAGAAATCTGAAAAGGTAGTGTGGCTTTTTTTTTTCCATATTTTTGTTTGCCTCCCCCCCCCGGGGTTCTTTTCCTGTCGATTCTTAGACTCCGTGAAGCAATGATCGGCAGAACTGTATCCAATGCAAAAGAAAAAGTTGGACTTCCGTAGCCGGTTCTGGGACTCTCCTCAGGATAACCACGATCCTGTGCAGTAAGAAAGCAGCACTTGGAGGAGGTTCAGAGCAAGGCGCTGGCTATGAAGCCACTACTTGAAGAAGTGCCTTGACTGCCTGCAATGTTGATGTATGTTGTGCAAGGGTATACATTATGTGTATGCCATTCGTACATGTGTGTGTTCGGTGGCCACACATACATGTGTGCATGGCAGTTGCTAGATTTCAATGGATCTTCTCTAGTGTGTTCCATGGTGCAGTTGATTGATACGCAGGCAATTTCGATTTACAATGCCTACTAAAATACTTGACAGCAAGAGTGCTGAGGCCCTGGGACCCACCCCACAGGCTTCCACGATGTGCTGTTCCAGTTTAGAAAAAGCAACATGCTCACAATTGCTTGTTGATTGCTTGGTCTTGTTTTCTTTCAACAGAACTCTGGCAGGGGTCTGTGAAGCTTGGCAGCTTCATTTCTGTCCATGACAGCATGTAGCAATGCTGGCCAATGCGCCTTGCAAGCCTGTCCAACAAAAGTTGTCTCAGGGGGCTGAAGTTTGGAATTGTGTTGTAATTAGAAACCACTGAATTAAGAAATCGGGAGAGAGAATAGTTTTATCCACTCTGAGTGCCTCATTGGATTCTTTGGATTTGGACATGCAGGGATATGCACCTCTTTGCAGGGACTTTGAAGACTTCTATACTCGAAGGCTATATCACCGCATTCAAGTAAATATTTCATCCTTAAACTAATGTTGTTATCTGCTTCTTTATGTTCCTAGCTGATTGTTTGGTAGGTATTTGATCCAATTTTTTGCAGGATGTTAGCAGTAAGCCCTAATTTATTTATTAACTGTTTGGTCTTGCTGTTGTAGGACTGTTTTAATCGACCGATTGCAAGTGCACCCAACAGAACTATCGATGTCATTGAGCGGGTCTCCTATGACAACAACAAGACATTATTGTAAGTGATGTGCATTGACCAATTAGATTTCAGGAAGGTTTTTCCAGTTTACATGAGTGTTTTGCCTTTTCCTAAACAGGAGATTTTACTGTGATGTTCAATCAATGTACCTTGCTTGTAGAATAATTTGCATCAAGTTAATGGGTTGTTCTGGGAGTTAGTCACTACTGTGTTGCTGTTCATGTTCACTGAACATGTGATAAACTGTCGCAACTGTGCATACCACTTGTCTGCTCTTTTCTTTATATTTGGTGTTTCTCTTCTCCCACAGTTTGCTGTTTAGGATCTAGTGCTTGAGGGGGATTTAGTTGTGTTTTAAAAATATACCTAGTATGGAACATGGATTTGTTGGGGGCTTCATGGTCTCTACGCTAAATTAGCCTGTCTGATTGGTGTAGCCGGACAAACAACACACGCACATGCCTGAACCTGGGTTCATACAACTACCTAGGGTTCGCTTCACATGATGAGTATTGCACACCACATGTTGTTGAGGCTCTTGAAAAGTTTGCCACTAGCACTTGTGCCAGTCAAATTAATGGTGGTGAGTCTTATCTTCATGTTAGCCATTTAAATTGGACAAAATGTGCAGCATATGGTGATGGAGTAGGAGATGTGCTGGTTGTTGGGCTGGTTGGATTACTGACTGCAGCATTATCACCGATTGTCATTTTGAAGTCCTTACTTCTAATTTTGTGGTAGAACATTGTTTGCTTCTTAACTGATTTTTCAAAAAATTTGGCTTGGTACAATTTAGAAACTATGCTATTAACCAAGTAGGGATATGCATTACTCAAGATGGTGTTTCGCATGGGTAATGCAAATATACTTTACTGGGCTCTGTTGCTCTGTTTCTTGGTGCAAGGATGGGCTTCCTTACTTACAGCTGCAGCTGTGGATGGCAATGTTTGCAGGTTATACAGTTCTGCATGAAGAACTAGAGCAGATAATTGCAAAGTTTGTTGGCAAGCCAGCAGCCATGGTATATGGCATGGGTTTTGCCACAAACTCTACAACTATCCCTGTACTTGTAGGAAAGGTGGGAATTGCCATCTTGACATCTGTTTCCTCATATGCCTCTTCTAGGAATATCAGTAGAAGCCTCTCAAAAGCTTCATTATTCTTAGTTTTGTATGGTTCAGAGACAAGAAGAGCCTCTTCTCTTAGTCAACTAAAAGTCAAGGAAACAATGCTCCATGTGGCACTTATTTTGAGTGTATGTTGTAGCAACACCTCTTTATACTCATATAGGTTGTGTTCTATTGTGTTCTAAATCCAGGGTGGACTAATCATCAGTGATGCACTGAATCATTCCTCTATTGTGGCCGGCTCTCGTGGCTCAACTGCCAAAGTTGCAGTGTTTCAACATAACAGTAGGGCAATAACCCCAATCTTTCTCTATCCAAGTCTTGAATTGTCCTTAGCCACCTGTCTATATTTGAGGCAAGAATATAAGATGACCTTGTTCTTTCTAGTAGCTTGTGTCAAGTCAGCATGGCTTCTATTTTGTTGATCCCTGCGCTGCTACATTTGTTGCTTCATGATTGCAGCACCTTCTCACTTGGAGCAAGTATTACGAGAAGCTATCTCAGAAGGGCAGCCCCGGACACACAGGGCTTGGAAGAAAATCATTGTTGTTGTGGAGGGTATATACAGCATGGAGGGTGAACTGTGCAGACTCAAAGAGATTGTGGCTGTTGCTAAGAAATATAAGGTTGTACTTTTTTCCCCTGCTGTTCATCCTATTTCACTATGGTGACCATGATGAAGGGGGTACTTTCAATGTCTTATATTGACACCAGAAATTTCTTCATTCACTTGGGTACAGGCTTACATCTATCTTGATGAGGCACACAGCATTGGAGCAATTGGGAAAACAGGGAGAGGAATTTGTGAGCTTCAGGGCGTAGACCCAGCAGACATTGATGTGATGATGGGCACCTTCACAAAATCCTTTGGATCCTGTGGTGGTTACATTGCTGCCTCTGAGGTCCTTTTTCCCTCACTAACTGTTTTGCTCATCACTCTCTTATGGCACCTGCAGGCTACGTCAGTTTCTACTTGGCCAGCCATGCATGAATTTGCTCCTTTAGAATAGACCCATGTCCTCCATTCAAAGTTGGTTTTCATCTATGCAGAACAAGGGAAGCAGTTCTAGCACTCACAGGATGCTTGGGTCTGTATGATAATTGGGCAGGATTTGGTGAAGTATTTAAGGTACACAAGTCCAGCACATATCTATGCCACTGCGATGTCTCCACCAGCAGTGCAGCAAGTCATCTCTGCACTCAAAGTGATTCTTGGAGAGGATAACAGTGACCGAGGTTTGCAAACTCCCTGTTTTCATTACTTGTATTGAGCAATGTTACAGACACTCTGATGATGCTAGATGTGAATAATTTTGCAATTTTGCAGGGGCCAAGAAGCTGGCACAAGTGCGTGACAACAGCAACTTCTTTAGGGATGAGCTTCGTAAAATGGGTTGTGAAGTGCTGGGTGATGAGGGCTCACCAGTGATGCCAATCATGCTTTATAACCCTGGGAAGATACCAGCTTTCTCTCGCGAGTGCCTCAAGCGAAATGTATGCTTTCCTATCCCTGTTCTTTGGATCAAGTTGTGTCTTTTATCTACAGTATTGATGAGCCACATACAAGGCCCTTCCTCCGTTAAGACACCCTGGCATTGCAGAAGTTCTCATGCAGCTGTCAGGATTGTTGTGCCACTGAAAAGATAGCAGCATGGATTAAAATAGCAGGTTTTCAAAGAGTACTCTGGACACTTTGGTATGAAATGTTTGTCAGACAATGTTAGGCTAGGTGTTGCTGGATGTCTTAAGCAGCATATCTATTGGATACCTGTCAATCAATGTGGGTAGCTGAAGCACCTTGATGACAGTTTATTCATCACTCTGGCATTTTTGGGCCTGTTAAACCACCTCTGAATCAGAGTCTACAATCACATTGAACTTGCAATCAACTCTTTTCTGGAAATGAAGTGTATTCTTATATGTATCTGCAGGTAGCAGTTGTCACAGTGGCATTTCCAGCTACGCCATTACTACTGTCAAGGGCTCGTATCTGCATCTCAGCATCACATACACGGGAGGACCTTGAACAAGCTCTACAGGTGACCACTCCTCCCTTTAGGACTGTCCAACTTTTGCACTTTTTCAGAAGGGTAAACAGTATGTATGGTTCAACATAACACGCTGTCTGCAGAATTGTACCTAATGTGTTGATCTGCTGTTGAACAGGTTATCAGTGAGGTCTGTGACATGTGTCACCTCAAGTATTTTCCAGTTGGAATGACTGAGAAAGAGAAGGCATTGTTAACTGAAAAGGAAAAATCACTATAGGGATTGTCAAGTCTCACAAGCTTCCACTCAGCTGCCAGGTAGAGGAGTTAGTGCCAAGGTTTCTGGTCTTAGTTTAGGTAGCAATGTACAATTTTGTATTTTGTTAAAATTTAGTAGCAGATGAGGAGTCTGATTCAATGTTGCAGAGACCTCCTTGGCATGCCAATGACTTCAATTTGAGGGATAATTTATTCCAATTCATGATGGTATCCAATCACTGCTGTGTGGAATGTCTTGTAGTAAATATCTTCAGCAAATAAGAAAGGTAAAAGAAAATTCACTCAATGAAATGGCATTTGAAGATTTTGCCAGTGAGTGGTTTCTCTGCGCTCGAGTTTGCAGATGGAGGTACTTGTTGGAGAAGTGACACAGTAATGACAACTGCTTGTACAGCGAAAACTGAACAGGAGCAGTCTCCACATGCCAGAGAATGGCAAAGAGTTTGGTTTATCAAATTGCATGGAGAAAGAACACAACATGAGGTAAGTTCATTTGATACACATTGAGGAGAAGATGCACGAATGGAAAGAAGGCCATTAAGACCCGAAAGCACCAGAAGAAAAATTTCTAGTGTATCTGGAGGGCAAGTTAATTGTTTTTAAACTCGTGTGTGTGTGTGTGTGTGTCTGTTAATTATTCTATACTATTGTTGTCGGTTTCCACTTTCCATTGGGCTTCTGCGTGAGTGAGTGAGTGAGAGAAAAAGATCGGAGAAGTGGAACATCAAAGGATGACCTGAAAGGATGTTTGTCTTCTTTCTAATGGCTTTCCTTTTGATCGATGAAGTTCAAGGAGGATGACAATTTGGATAGAGAATGAATTGTGTGGTGAATAGAAACTAGGTCACACAAATTTCTTTGCTCTTGCAAGCATTGATGTGGGCAAAGCATACCCTCAAAAATTGTGGATTTGTTGGACTTGCCTACCAAGGCAAGAAGGATATTGTGTTTTAGATTCATTATTATAGAGTTATAGTAGCTTAAGGGATTTTTATAGGCCCCTATTAGGTAATAATAATAATAATAGGTCTATTTTTTTTTTTAATATGAGGATTTTTGAATCATGATATTTTTGGCTTGTGTTGAAACTTGAGATTAGTTATTATAGAATTATAATAATAATAATATCTTGAAGGATTTTGGTTTTTGTTTAGAGGATTTGTTTTTGAAGATTAGTATATTTTTGCATGGTGAAATATTTGAGTTTTGATCATAATTCTTCTTTTGCCTTAAGATACTTTAAAATGTAAATGGCAAGGCCACATTGTGACACGCCCCTCGTTACTTTCTTGTTACTTTGTTATATAAATAAAGGCATTAAAAAGGCATGCTCACAAGCGTTCCAACAAAGCCCTAATGTCTATATTGGCTTTTAGAAGGAAGAAAAAAACCCCTTATTCTATTGCCCAAATATTCCACAAGAACAAAGGATACTAGGATTATTGGCTAAATGTATATATATTGCCCAAATATTCCACGAGAACAAGGACACTAGGATTATTGGCTATCATGGACCTACTACCCTTGTAAAACTAAAAATTTAAACTAATCCTTTTTAAGGCAATTCGTTTGCAACAAAACCAACCCTAATTTTTCATTTATTTTGAACTTAATATGGCTTTGTGTTGTGATTTTTGGCCAAATTTGCAATAGAGTCCCTTGATGCTTATTGCTTAATAAGCTGTATTGTTGTATACATTTTACACCTATGTAATATGCACCCCCCCCCAAAAAAATTTAAAAAAAATAAAAATCAAAGAAAGAAAAAAAGAAGTAGAGAGAAAGAGAAAATAAATATTATTTACACTCATTTGGATGTAATAAAATTCCAATTTTCTTTTATATTCAAGTGCCTTTGAAGAAGTGTTGTTTTTAATAAAAAAAGATTTGTGATGTGGCCAAGGTGGTGGTGATCATTGATAAGCCAATTTAGCCAAATCGTGTGATTTTATTTTTTTTCTTTTTTTGGCAATTTAAAAAATAAGAAAATAAGAAAATAAATAAATATATCCCCCCTCCCCAAATAGCGAGAATAGTCGAGTTTTTTTGCTATAAAAAACTAGCACTAGAAAAAAATCAAAATAAATAAATAA
>Ga0209208_10009756_pt1 | contig 12575 bp, 6 predicted proteins | sample S1TSphfallax_3_FD_187694 | JGI IMG/M metagenome (GOLD analysis project Ga0209208, IMG submission 187694) | Host-associated microbial communities from peat moss isolated from Minnesota, USA - S1T2_Fd - Sphagnum fallax MG (SPAdes) (version 2) | ecosystem: Host-associated > Plants > Peat moss >...
GGGGGGGGGGGGGGGGGGGGGGGGGGAGTGATTACATACATAGTGTTGTTGTATGGTCCATGGAGCTTTTGTGTGGGTTTTTGTTTTCAACCTTTGTTTTGGTAGTGAGATATGGATTACTCAAGTCAGGTTTTCAAGGTCTGTTCTGTTGTTCTGATGATTTGTTTTGGGTGATTTTGGATGGCAACATCAATGTTTCTATTGTCAATCTAATTCTTGTATTTGTAAGTCTCTCATGTTTGTGCAGAAGCATCTAAGCCATTATTTCTAGTCTGGATATAGTTCTTGTAAAACTTATAAGTCTCATTTTTTTACAACATCCGAGCATTTTGGTGCTTGTTTATATTTTGATGTTGTTGCCACCATCACCAATTGTTGCTAATCTGATTTTGTTTGATTAATGGCTGCTAATGATTTTATGGTCTTCTATATGCAATTTTGTATCTCATCACAACTCACTTCCAAGCATGATCACCACCACCACTACCATCGACCAACAACGATCTTTTTCTGCTAAGCATGTCTGCTAGCTAAATAGATTTGGGATTCAGATATTAGGTTTGGATTCAAGATTCAAAAAATTAGGGATTGAGCTTGTGTGAAATTGTTTTGTGTATGTTTTTTTGTTGACAGACAATATCATTGTTGTGGCTTGGATTATGACAACCTTCACTTGGCTGACATTTGGCATCTTCTATGCTGCTCATAAGTAAGTAGTAGTGGTACTTCCATTTTCTTTTTGTTAATTTTTTTTTTCCTTTCAACCCTCATTTTGAACCAGAGGATTGATCTTCCTCATCATAGATAAATTTTTTGTTCAATGGCAAAAAAACAAAAAATGCAACATTTCTTTTGGAAGGATTCAGGATTCATGCTTTGAAGATTTTTAGCATGAGTGGGTTTGTGTGCTCTAAGAATGGCAATTGGAAATCTGTTTCATTTTTTGTGTTTGTCCTCTACTTGTAATTCTACAGTTTTAATTTGTGTTGTGGGACAGCTTGGGGGGGTCAGATGCATGCGTATCATCACAAAAATACCTGCAAAATCCAGTTCACACTACTCTTGACACTTTGCTCCCTTGTGGCATTTTGGCTACAGCCAACCACACATATCTGCAAGCTCGCATCAGTATTGACACTGTTATTAGAATTGTATGTCTCCTAGGCTTCTTCCCTTTCTATTCTGCATGATATTTGGTGCAAAAGAATTGGCAGCTTCAATTTTGGCAATAGAATAAATAGTTGGTGTGTGCACACATGTGTGTTATGACCAAAATTTTCAATGTTTAATCATGATGGAAAACATTTGTAATAATCCTTTTTCATCTTGAAAATATGATTATTTATCTTGTTATGATAATGATAGTTGAATGGTTCAAATGCAAGCAAAACTTCAAAATGGGTGGTGGAAATTTTAAATAATTTTTATGATTCATGACAAGTCATTTGCCAAATAAATGACCATTGATATAATAATTAATTTCATTCCATTCACATAGTCAAATGGTGAAAAGGGCATCATTGTTCAAATTGGGTCTATGTTTTCATTTTTATTTTGAATTCAAATTTTAGAAGAATGCTTTGTCACAAATTCTTTTTTGGTTCAATTTAGAAATTGCCAACATTTCAAGAAAAAATATTTTTGGGCCAAAATTTTTGGGTTTATTTTGACAATGTTTATGGTGGTGGACCTTGATGAAGTTTTTTTGTGTTTGATGCTATACAATTTGGATCTTTTTTTGCAAATTCATTGCCAATTCATGCTAAATCCTTTTTGGATTGATCATTAATGATGAGCTACTTTAAGACATTGGATAAATAAATAAATTTCATGGGAGATAGTCCTTAAAGAGTCACATTTGAAATTTCAATTTTTGTGGTTATTCAAAGGGGAAAAAAAAATTGCTGAAAAGAACATGTTTGGAATATTTTTGTTAACCTCTTGCAAAATATTTGCAAGAAATTTTTTTTGGTACCTTTTTGTAAAATGCATGATGCAAGTTGAAAAAGTGGTTAACCACGGGATAACAATGCTCCAAATGTGACAATTATTGCATTGACATTATTGGAATATGTAAAGTATGTAAAGGTCTACATAAGGATCATTAGCAAAGGCGATGCCACAAATGTCCCTAACCAAGGGGTGTATTTCTAGCAACCATAATTACATGGATGAACGTCATTCCATCAAAGTTTTATTTTTCATCCATGAAATTTTGTCCATATTCATTTTTAAAATTCATCCATGGAATCGGGATAATTTTAATGCAAAAAACTTGCGGAGATGGCAATTTGGGAATGTAAGCATGCCAATGTGAAGGGTCCTAGTTCATGATAACAAGAAAAAATCTCTCTAAAATAACAATACTTTTTGCAACCAACATCCTTTTCATGTTTTATTTCTACAGAAACACAATGGGTTTTTTCAATATTTCTTTTTTTATTTCTCTCAATAGATATTCCGATTTTCTTGCAAGGAAGAATGTTTAAAGATGGTCCTAATTGGAAAGATACACATTTGTATGTAACACCATTTTATTTCTCCCAAGACTTCTTAAAAAGAAAAAAATAATCTTAGCAATAAATTTATATGAAACCTTTGAAAATCACATGTATGTGTTTGTAATAAAATTTGAACTTGAATTTTGAAGTTTTAAGATTGATAAGATGTTTGTAGGTTTAAGAATAACATGTTCTTTTTACTTCAATCATAATTTTAAATATGAGATTCTTGAATTGACATTAAATAACCTTTGATTAATCCAGAGCTTTCTTCCCTGATCACAAGGTTCTAATTGAAATCCTTTTGATTTTTTTCATTAAAAGGAATTTTGGGATGAAATTGCAACTTGTTACCAAAAAGCACTTATAATTGCCCCAATACACCATATGTTTATGTTTATTTTTTAATAAGTATGAATTTCTTAAAGGTGTGCATATTTTGTCAAGTTATAATGAGTTTTGAAAAATAATCATAATTTTTCAAATCATACAAAAATATATTAACTACTTTAGGCCTTAGCTTCTTGTATTATAAGCTACAATTGTTTTATATTTCATGTACATTACACCCCATTAACATGGCAATAAAGTGGCATCACATAAACATATGTAACAAATAGTTTTGATAATCATATATCATGATCTTTGGTTTATTTAACTATGATTGGACCCAATAGTGTCATGGGTAATGTTTGATTGGTTACGAAGTCCAAAAATAATTTGTAACTCATTTTGGGGTGTCCCAATAGGCTTTTGAATCATCTAATACCCTTAAGTAGCATGAAAGTTATGGCCCTTCAAAATAAAGTGCTCTTCCATTTGAAATATATCCTTACCACACACCTATTATTTCTAGCACATGCACTTTTACTTCATGTTAACAATCCTCAATTTTATCCCATATGGTATGCCTAAAGTTCTCGCCTATATAGTTGGGTCAAAAAGGATTCTTCACCCTTACATATATAGACTTATATTTTGAAAAGCTTATAAGTTTTTTTTTTTTTTAAAGTTTTTTCTTGTGATGGGCTAATCAAATTCCCAATTTATTTATTTTTAAACAAGGGACTTGAAAGGCATCCCATTTAATAAATAGAACTAAAATATTTTTGGGGTTAAACATATTTACCTTTTTCCCCTTAGATGCGAAAACATATCCAACTATGAGTACAAATATTTATTACATATATCCAATGTTATGAATATGGTATAGGTTTTCAAATTTACATACCTTTGGACATGTGTTTCATTATAGTATATTGACGTGTTATAACATGTTATATTAACCTAATTAGTTACAAAAAGCGATAGGGAACGTTACATTGGGTAAATAAACAGGTAGTCTACAAAACCTGCAGTTAACAAAATAGGTAGTGGAATAGGTGGTTAGACATGGTGTAGTTTTTAAAAAATTGGAATTGTTAATTGGGCAAACCCATCCTTGGGTGATACCATTAGGAACATCACACCTTGATTTTTTTGGACCCATTAAACTTTGAAAAATCATAAAAAACACTTAAATGAACATTTTCATAATTTGTTTAATACATTTATTGAGTTCCATAGATTTTGAAATCTCAATAATCACTATGAAAAAAAGGGGTGTTTTGCAATTAACTTTGCAATTCAATTTTTGAGTTGCAAAATACACTTGTAACTCACTGTATTTATGTGTTGTCAATCAACAAACAAGTTCCATGAGTTACAAAGTTGCAATTCATTGTATATACGATATAAACTCATTGCAACCCATTACAACTCAATCAAAACAACTCATTTTCAATTACTATGCAACTCCATTATAATTGGATCCATGATGTTATGCTAACGTCATCGATTGTCATCCATTTATTATATTTTGACATGTGGCACTATGAAGATTTTCGGACATAAATGATTTCTTTTTTAAATATTTATTTTCATCGTCCATTATGATTGTTAATGACGTCCAAGATTATGACACATGGCATGATAAAAAAAATTCACATGGCATATTAATTAGATTTTAAATTTTTAAAATATAAATATTTATTTTAGTAGCTAGGTAGGTCATACATAACCATAGGTAGGTGGTGGGTAGGTCTTGAAACCTACATACTTATGTATTTACTTAGGAACTACCTACTTACATGGGTAGGTAAGTTGGTATGAAAACAGAAGACTATGTGAATTAAAAAATAAACATGAAATTTTTTATTTTATTTTATGTTTTTCCTTTAAGTTAAACAATGTTTTAACTCATCCCCAAATGGCACTTTATTTTAATGTGATAATATGAAAAAACAAACCTATTTTATATAGTTTGTAACATGGGATGTGAAAACAAAACATATGGGTTAAACCTTTTAATTGTTCTTTAGTTGTAAATTAAGTTATATTTGAATTGCAACTATAACATTTAAGCATTTAGGGCAAGCTATATACAAGTGGAGGGCTCCATTGCTTTTGGTGTTTAAACAAAACTTGAACCCCTACTATTAGTGCCTTTGGGGCACTAAAAATTGTCAAAAACAAAATAGAATTGAAAAGGTATGGCCCTCTAAAGTAGAAGGGGTCAAAAACTCAAAAAACAAACCACCGAATGCTACAAAGGCCAATTCCCAAACACCTAAGAAAATCCTTGTATGATGTTATGTTGCTATTAAAATTCAAAAATGATTTGTAAAACTTTAGGTGACATTCCTATAACTAACTAACTAACTATAACACTTTAAATTGTTTAAAATGATTATAAATAAATAAAGGTATGAGGTTTAAAAGTAGGAGGGGTCCAAAGAGAGAGAAAAGGGGGAAAAATGTGATTTGTAAGTTAGAAAACTTATTTCTCTTCTTGTTATTTTTTCATTATTATATTTTTTTACATATCAAAAATGATTTCTAAACCTTGAAATAACATTTCCACAACATTTTAACTCACTCAAAATGAAACACATAGGATGAAAATATAAATAATTGATGAATATGTATATTTATTAAGTTCTAAATAGTTGTATTAAAGTCATAACATAGTTGAACCATATTACTTTAGTAGTGGCGCACTAATAGTTGTACTAATTGTATCAATGGGAATCATAATTGAAAACTAATTACAAATGTATTCCATAATGGGCGGTGGAAATGTGAACATGTGGCATGATCACATGTATGTACATTATACCTAATTACAACATAGTTGTTGTTTTAATGGCACATTTATAATAGTTTTAAAATAATTTTCAGATGTAACTACAATGCAACCCTTGAAAAAATCAAACATGGTTGACTACATATGTATGTAAAATGTATATAAATTATTGTAAAGAGAACCCATTTTCAACTCACTTATAACTATAATACAACTTAACTAATTTTTTGACATGACAATTTATTTATTAATACATTATATTTCTAAGGGGATAAATGCATACTAGTTGTAATGCCCAAGAAATAGTTGCATAATAATTGTATATGAATTGTTTTTGAGTTTTAGTTGTAGAGTAGTGTGGTTTCAATGGACGTGATTTCTCATTGTGAATATCAATAATATTGTGTATTTTGATGTTTTTAATCATTACATTTAGAAAAAGTTTCAAGAATGTAATGCCTATTCTTTTCCTTGAACTTTTTGGTCAAGAACACAAATTTGGAACATGATTTATGAATTTTTTTCCTAATGTATTTGGATTTCATTTTATTTATAAGTATTTATTTGGCAATTAATTGATTAAATACGATTTAGTTATAAATTTCCAAATTTGAGGTTGTGGATTTTGTAAGTGGTCATTTTAATTAAGAATATGACTTTTAAAATTTTCCAACTTTTAAAATCTCCAAATAAACTTCAAGGCATGTATTAGAATATGCAATTGATAAACATGAGAAAATAATAATTTATAGTTGTGAAAACATTTAACAAAAAGGGCCCATAAAAATGATTTGATTGGTTTTGGTTCCTTAACCATTCCATGAGGTGGTTCCTAATGGTATCACCCAAGGATGGGTTCACCCAACTTAATACTAGTTAATGACTATTTAAATGGTCTAATATGATTGTTTAAATTTTGAATTAGTTCGTATAAAGTTTAAGAGGACAAACATGTTTGAGAGACTTTTTGACGTTATTTTGATTTTGTGTTTTCTTTTCATTAGGAAACATGAAAACATTTGGTTTCAACAATATATTTTTTGAAGCTATGTGTAATATGAGTACATGTTGATTTAGAAGTTATAAATAGAGTTTAAAAAATTAATGTGAATGTAGATGTTGTTATTTTAAAAACTTATTGTTTGAAATTTCAGAAGTTGAAAACTTAATGGGAATAGAAAAACACGTTAACATATTGGTGATCATGCTTAGAATTTATGGTTAGAAAAAATGTTTTTAGTAGATCAAGTTGAAAAATAATCATGCTTGAAATTTTGGTTTGTATCATATTTTACTTTTTTCTGTGAAATTTTTAGGATTTAAGTTGTTTCTTGACTTAGTTTGAAATTGTTGGGAGATAGGGTGAGGTTATTGTAGAGTTTTTGAAATAAATCATGTGCCCAATTTGTAAGAGAAGTTTTCTACAAACTCTTGACTATTGGGAGGGGTCGTTTTGAATTTTTATGTTAAAAAAATAACAAAAAGGTTTTTCTTATAACTTGTTGGTTTTAGAAGATGTCAAGGGTAGTCACAAAAAGTCTTAGAAAACAATTAGAATAGGTCACACATCAACATGTTTCAAAACCTACACAAAAAGAAAATGAGCAACAAGTGCAACCTATGGGAATACACCAAACACAAATGCAACACAAAGGGGAGAAACCAATGAGTAACATCAAAATGAGATTGAACTGGTTGTGTAAAAAGACATATCCACATTCTCAACCACTCATCAAGCAACACCACACACATCAACCCAACCACAAGCAACGAATGTTCACCATGATGACAAGAAACCAAATACCAATAAGGCACCTACCCAACAAAATCAATGCTTGGTCAAATGTAAAGATCACAAGTTCCACACCATAGACTAGTTTCAAGAAAAAACCAAGGTGTTGGAACTGTAACATGTTCATATTGTCAATAAGTGGGACACTTATTCAATCATTTCCCAATTGTGGATGATAGATTAAGGTAGTTGTTGAAGGAGGAAATGATGAATGTTCATCAATTTATTCTTCCAAACACTATAACAAAAATACCTAATGTGTCTATATTAAGAATTCAAGCCATGAATCCTAATATAGGTTATACTATTGTACCTTTTAATTATTAAACAACCTATTCACAACCTGTTACACCAATTATACTAGGTAAAACCAATGTGCTACCTATTTCAACATACCTAATGTGGTATGATGACATACCCCCTTTTGTGCCTTTAAATCCTAGTTTGTATCCAACATACCTAACTGGAACAAAAGGATTTGATCCTTCAATTTTTAGGAATTATACATGTTATGTATATGGGTATGTGTATCTGGTACCTAAACAACTTGTTGTACCACTCACATTTACACCACATACTATTGGAAATTAATTTCTTATAGTGATTCAGCCAATAACCAATATAGATAGAAGACTTATTCAACAACCTATTACTGCATTCATACCAACCACTATATAAGTTAATACCCACTTACCAACTCATGAATCCAAAGGTTTTGCTCACCAATGATCGAATGGAGGACAACCTAGAAACTCACTTAGAATAAGTTCACCCAAAGGAGATCCATTTGGAAAACCACCATTTAAACCGCATATTGGATCATTTGAATGATTAACACCTGACCCACACATGTTTATACCACCATGGTATCAACAACCTATTATACAACTTGTACCAAAACCAATAATCAAACTATCATGCAAAAAATAACAATATCCAACCTATGTCAAAGACACTAATTTGGATGCTCACATCAAAGTGTTAAAAAAGGCCATTAAAGCTAGTGATGAAATAATGGAAGCTAACATCATTAACTTGTTTGGTTTTATTCTTAGAGATAGTATTTCTAAATGGGGTGAAAATTGGTAAATACATAATCTCTAATCTTATATTTTGGTCTAAAATTTGGACTAAAATGCAATAAAACTAATACTAACAAAGTCTATTCATTCAAATCTACTTAAAACTAGTTTCAAAATAAAAATCTAGTAATGAAAGTATGATAATAAAAAAACACCAAAGTAACAACTCTAACTATGGAAACAAAGCTTTTCTCTCATATTCCATTAAAGCTTCATGTTTTACAATGATGCAATGGTCCTCATCTCTTTTTCTTCTCCAAAAATATACCTAAAAAAGAACAGTCTTATGTTATATTCAAATTCAAATGGTGATAAAAACAATGTAATATAGTTAATAATTCTTATAAATAATAAATAAGTAAATATAAATATATTAACTAATAATTATCGTAAATAACTACTCCCTTAACATTACCCCACTCGTACTTTGAATTATGCCTTGGAATTTTAGATAAAAAATATGTTAAAAAAGCTAAATGTTTTATTATTTATGATCCTTTAATTTAAAAATATAATTTATCTATATAACAATCTATTTTGTTTGTTCTATAGTTTGTTTTGCTTGTACTTCATCTTGAAACATTGTCTAATTCTTTGTTGTATACAGAGTCTATTGTTGCTCTTATGATGCCTCTATTGACAACTATATAATTGTTTGTTGATAAGTTGTTCTCTGTTTTTTTTATTGTAATTATGTTGTCACTTGTAGCTGTTGTTTGTAACTACAAATATGGTGCAATATGAGTTTCATCCTATTGTTGTAGTTCTAACATAAGTTTGATCTGATCTTGTTAATCCTTTTGAATTGCATGTTATTTAGGTTGTATATGCTCCCCTATTTCTATGGTTGAAGATGCATACTCTTGAGACCTAACTTCATGTAAAACAAATTATACTTGTTCTAAAATCTGTTCAACAACCTCCTTCTCAGGGCTATCCTTTACTCCTCTAAGGTCTCTTGGTTGTTCTACTACTTTTGTACTTGATGGTCTTGCCCCATATGTATTCCCTTTATCTTCTTCCTCATCTGAAATCTTTGGTTCTAGAAATAGAATTAAAGGTTCACATTCAAATGATGGCATAATTCTTTCCATCTAAGAAATCATGTGTTTGTATGTGAGCCATATCGACACAACCATGCATGGTAGTATCAATTTTTAAGAATTACATCAAGGATATTAGGGTGTGGTAAAACTATCAGGGGTTTTTAGCAACTTCATGTTAAAATAAGGAATGACGAGTGCGCATGGTTGCATGGGGGTTTTTTTTTTCGAAATTCAATATTAGATGAATGAGGTGTATAATTAATTTTTTCCTTCAACAAAAGCTGAGCATCATAGTTTTAGAATCTTGATTACGTTATTAGGGGTGAGAAATCTCTAAAAGGTTGGGATTAGAAACAAACATCAAAATTTGTAATGTTCGGCAAAACATTGGTCTTATTATAGTATTCAGTACATAGTCGTGCAAGTGAAGATGATTAAAATTCTTAAAACAATTGAGGGGGTGTCAATGAAGGGTCTAATGGAGATGGAATAATCTTCAAACATTATAAATGTAAGATTAATTCTAAACAACATAGTGATTAAAATAAATAATGTGATAGGGTGGCAAATGGCAACATGGATTTAATGATGAATGAATTTTTTATTTAAGTTATGAATAACTCAACAAGGAGCTACAAGTACATATTGAGTTTCAGGTTATGCCATAATGATAGTTCATAACTACATGAAATCTAAGATGCGTTGGATGGTTTGAACTAAGTGATTCACCTTCACTACTACCAAAATGGGGTGCAATTTACTACCTTAAATCACTATGGGACTTTAAAAGTGAAATAACTTTATTACATTTTACTGATTTCACCTTGGTGAAAGTTATTTCACTATAATATCACTATGTAGACATCATGTTTCATTACTAGTTAACATAATTCACTATTATAATTTACTATAATGAATAGGTTTATTTCTATGTTTTTAAAAATATTCTATCTATGCTACTTTATGATATACCTTATATTATTTTAAGTTACTTTAGTTATTATAATTTATATTTTATGTTATTATAGGTTATTATAAATTATTGTACCCTAAATTATTATATGTTATTTTACCTTAAAGTATTTCAATTAATTAATTAACTTTTAAGTTATTCTAAATTAAATTATTCAACTAATTTTAGGCTATACCTTGGGTTATTTTATTTTAAATTAATATATGTTATTTCAAATTATACTTTCAGTTATTCAAGGTCATTATACTTTGTGTTATCATAAATTATTTTATCCTAAGTAAAATAACTTAAAATAATACAAAACAAAATATAATGACCTAAGGTAAAATAATTTAAAATAAAAAATAATAACCTATGAAAAATAATTTTAAGTACCCTACAATATAATAACTATTAATAGCTTATGATACTATAACATAAAATATCCAACAATAATTTATAATACAATAATCATAAATAGTTGTAATATAACATATAATAACAAACAATGACTTATAATACAATAACCATTAATAAAATAATCACCAATAACCACTAATATAATACCAATTAATAATCATTAATATTCACCAATAGAATAACCACCAATAGCCATTAATATAATAACCATTAATAAACATCAATATCCACCAATAGAATATCCATTAATAACCATTAATAGAGTAGCCATTAATAGTCATTAATATAATAACCACCAATAATCATTTATAAAATAGCCACCAATAGCCATTAATAAAATAGTCACTAATAGAATAATTATTAATGGCCATTAATATAATAACCATCAATAATTATTAATAAAATAACCACTAAAAAACATTAATAGCCACACATAGAATAGGTACCAATAGCCATTAATAACCACCAATAACACTAATAAAATAATAATTAATAGCCATATATTATAATTGCTTAGGATTGCCAAAAATAATTTATGGTGAAATAATTTATAATAGTAAAAAATAACTTAAGGTGAAATAACATATAATAACCTAGAATTGCCAAAAGTAATTTATAATAGTTACAAATAATCTAAAATGAAATAATTTATGATAGCAAACAAAAACCATAAAATAGCCAAAAAAAACTTACAATAATTGAAAATAACCTATGGTTAAATAAGTTAAAATACCAAAAAATCATTTAGAATAACCAAAAGTAACCTAAGGTGAAATAACCAAAAATAACCAAAAGTAATTGAGAATAACCATAAATAACCGTAAATAATGTAAGGTGAAATAATTTAAATTAATGAAAATAGTCATATAATAATTAAAAGTAGCTTAACATAGGTAGTAATGTTGTATTAACAATAAAATTATCCATTTATTAAACCTTTTTTTTTTTCAAATGAATGGTCATTGAAATGTTATTGAATAATGATATTCAGCTTTTTTTTTGTTCAAATGATTTTTAAATTATAAATAAATAAATAAATGTAATTATGTACAATATTGAATTTAAAAATAAAATAAACTCGAATCATTTCATTTGAACAAAATTTCAATAAGATATGAAGTTTCAAAGTTTATGTTTTTGTAATATTTAAAATGAAATATTTGATAAATAAAATGTAATGTAACATATTATCACAACAAGTTGAATGGTTTGATGGTAAGGGTGTTTGCTTCCATTCCAAAGGTCAAGGGATCAAACTTTGTGGGGTGGCATTGTGTGTGGTCAACAATGGTATGTTGACCAAATGTTCTCCTAACGAATTCCTAAAATAGGTGCTTAGATTGATTACATTGCCTACCTACCTACTTAGGCTAAGTTTTTAACCTAACATAAGTAGTGACACATGTCAATAAATAATAGGCTTTAAAAATCATGATATTATCAATAATATTATATATGAAATAATTAAATTTTAATTGATTTTCATGTTAGTTAATTAATTAATTAGTAAGTGAATGGTTTAGTAAATTTGTATTTCAGTTGAGAATAATTTTGTTTCATTAGGTACCAGTGAAATAAGTCATTGTCCGTAGCAACTGGTCCCCGTTCACTAGGGGGTTAAATAATTTCACTAAGTAAAAATGTCCAAATTCATTCAA
>Ga0209208_10009757_pt1 | contig 12575 bp, 10 predicted proteins | sample S1TSphfallax_3_FD_187694 | JGI IMG/M metagenome (GOLD analysis project Ga0209208, IMG submission 187694) | Host-associated microbial communities from peat moss isolated from Minnesota, USA - S1T2_Fd - Sphagnum fallax MG (SPAdes) (version 2) | ecosystem: Host-associated > Plants > Peat moss >...
AGGAGGGGGCGGGAGTGGGGTTCTAGGGGTCTTAATAGGTGGAAGTGAACCGAAGTGGGAAATGCGAAGGACCGGGTGGGGGGGATCGACGGGGTGCATTATGCACCGGGTTCACACTAGTTGTATGTAATCATCATGTAACCTTTTTCCTTTGAAGATATAGAACTTTGGCAAAGATTTCACGTTGTATTAATAATTAATCATTCTTTATATTTGGATATAGTGTTGTATATTTAGTGTGAAATTCATTTGGCCAAAACCCTTGCACTTGATTATTTTCTTGTTTAGATATTTGTTTCACTTAAGTTCCAAATGCGATTTGTAATATAATTATGTTTATCATACATGGATTGTAAATTGTTGCAAAAGACTTAGCAAGATTGTGCAATGAGGCCTAGTTTTTTTATTGATATTTCATCAATTATGTTACATATATTAACATGTCATTTTTTTATATTAGTTTTGGTGCAAAAGGAGGTGAATCATTTTGCTTGTCTTGTGTTTATTAATCATTCAAACCATTTTGATTCCTACAAGTCACATTCAACATCATTATGATTTAGATCCCCTTTGCCCTAACCTTTAACTTTGGCCCTACAAGTGGTCTGTACTTGAATTTTTAAGTTTAAAACATTTTAAAATGTGCAAGGTCAAGGTATGTGTCAATTGCATATGCCTCTAGCTTTGAAAAAGAAATAATAAAAGCATAAAAATGTTTGAAATCTTACAAAATTAAATCATGATTTATTATCCGTATGTAGGTTGTTGGTGCATAAATTGTGGTTTCTTGTAGTTTGATGAAACCTTACTATTGGAATTCCTTGGTTTATATTTAGCTTTTACAAAACTCTACACCCAATGGTAATATAATTTATTTTCTAGATTCTAATTTTAAGGTTCATTTATTATAGCCTTTTTTTATTTGCCTTTGTACTGTCACCTTTAAATGTTATTCTCATGGCTCTTCTTTGACTACTATTATGTGTGATGTGTGTTAAAAGTTGAAAATACCCTATTCCCTCCAAAATTGAAAATAAATCCTCTAGATTTTTTTGAAATTTAATTTACAAAATTTATAAAACTCCTTAAATTTGTTAATATTTTCAAGGTTTTACCATAAAATACCAAACATGGACAACAAAAGTAAAACATGTTGAAACTTTCATTTCTTAAAAAGCTTGATTTTTAAAACTCTTCAAATCTATCAACAAAAACTTTAAATGGTTCAAATTTACGTAATACATATGTCATGAATATCATTTGTCAACTCCAATTGGAATGTTCAATTTGATGGACATTTTTTGTACTTTTAATGAAAATTTAATTTGAAACATCACTATGTTTAGATTTCAAAATTGAAAAACCATTATATGAATTAAAAAATTGGCATTTCTATTATATTAAATTATATTAAATGATTCCTCAAATTCAAAGGTAGGTCTAATCAAAGATGATTTATTGACAAGTACTTTTAAGTTAAGGTAAATAAAAATCAAGGAAAATAAAATAAAATACACACCATGAAGAATCATAATAAATACATATAATGTAATATGAGATAATAATAAAATTTTCAAAAACATTTCATTTCAAACAACCTCAATCTACTTATATAATATCCTTGGTTTTGTCGAGTGGTCGTCGTCCTTTCCATCCATCCGTCCCGTCATCCGTCGTCATCCGTCCCGTCATCCGTCCTCTCATCCGTCCCCATGACGGCCACTGGTGTTAGGGCAGTTTGTTTTAGCAATGGGTAAGAAAATCCCTATGGACCAATCAGGAGCCCATTCCAGCGACACCCCTATCCGCCTGCCATAGAATGCAATATTCTATTCCGGAAGAAGATACTGAACTTTGTTGGTTTTCTTTTCCGCGTTTTGCAGATCGGTTCTTGCAGCGCTTATCAGTGGAGAAGCCATGGAGGTGGCATGTCGCGCTTTCTTTTCAGCAGCAGCAGCAGTGCCGGCTCAGTTGCAAGCGCTTCGTGATGCATCACCGGTAAGAGCCGTGCTCAAGGAGCATTGGTTGATTCTCTGTTTGCACATGCAATGATGTTTTATTTAGGCCAGTGGCATCAACCTTAAGGCCTTAGGAGAGGGCTTTCTGAGAAATGAGAATTTCCTGTTTTTTTTGTTTTCCAGTTTGCATACTGTTTGTTGTGGTAGTAATTTCGTAATTTCCGTCTTTTTCTTTTTTTTTGGCTCTGGCAATAACACGAAAGAAGAACAGGAAGAAGCCGTGTCCTCTGTGATGGGAAAGTTTCCTACCAGCTGTGAGAGTTCAAGCATCTCCAAGACCCTGAGGTACAATGTTCAACTTCTCTGCATGCTTGCACTACACTATTTGGGCCTAAAGGTTAAAATCTATTTAGGCCTAAGGATTAGAAACTTTTTTTTTAATTTTGACTTAGGATTTTTAAAAATTGCCATTTTGGCTTGGGTTAGAATCTTTTTATTGTTTTGACTTAAGATTAACAAAAATTTAGCACTGAGTCTTACAATTAAGTTTAAAATTGGGCATTCTAAAAAATTCCTGAAAAACACAGTTCTCAAAATGCTTGAAAAATATTCATTAGTTTGAGAATTTTTATTCTGCCCAATATATTTTGGGCAGATTATATGGGTTGATTTTTTTTCATTTTTGCTGAAGAATTTGGGAAATCAACAAATCCAATGCTGGGAAATATTCATGAGATTTTTTTTCTAAGATGCTTGAAAAAATTTCAGGCAATTTTGGAAATTTTAGCTTGCTTGGGAAAGTTATAAATGCTGATTTTTATCATTTCTGCCCAAAATATATTGGGCACTCTGAAAAATTTGGATGCTTGAAATTTATTGGCATTTTGGGAATTCTCATTTTGCTCAATAATAACCAGCACCTTATAAATGTTGAGGATAGTTTTCATTTATGCCCAAATTTTTGGGGCATTCTGAAAATGTTCTCATGCTTTAGAAATTTTGGGCAGTTTGAGAATTTTTTTTGTACAATAAGTTCGAGCAGATTATGAAGGTGAAAAAACTTTTTTTTGTCACTACTGACCATCCCGAATGCTCTTCTCACATGAAAGTCAGTATGTTGGGTAGACTAACATTAGGACAAATGTCTTGGCACCCTTAAAGGGTTTATGCCTAAAAAAATCATCCGAGTCCATTGAACAACCAGAGTAGCAGGTGTGACTTTATTGCAAAATCTTGACTTGAGAAATCAGGAGGAAAGAGATTCTCAAAATAAGCCCCAAAGCCCTAATAAAAATGGATCTTAAGCAAGGTTTAGATGCGAAGATGACATTCTGAAGAGGAGATATTTATTGAAAGCAGGTGGATGGTCATGGGGGGATCTTGGGGTGTGACGCTAGCACTTGCCTATGCTCAATCTCACCCAAAATCAGTGGCTGCTCAACACAACAACCCTCATTAAACCAATGAACGAAGAGGAAGAGGAGGCCCTCGTGCGTCCGTCGAAACCGTCTTGCCCAAAAGAGGTATGCTACACGATCTGAGGAGCAACGTGCGACGTATGCTAGCCGACAAGTAGCTAAGAGAGCTACGCGTAGCGATGTGCAGATTGTGGCAGATGCAAAGCGACGAGCAACTCGGAGAGTTACGCGCAATAATGCGCAAATTACTTTGGAAAGTGTTGCGCGTGCTAATGCCTCAATGCTTTTACATTCCGATAGGCAATAGGAAACACGTATCGCGGATCGTCAGGCTCACTAGGGCCAGTGTGAGCAGTTGCCGAAAAAATGTTGCCAAGAAATTCGAAACATTGACCGTCAAACAAGTAGTGCCCAACATGAATTGGATCGCGCAAACCAAGGTGGGAACCAAGTGATCACTTTGGCGCGTCGTGAATTTGACGGCAACCATCGTGGTCTTTGCCACACTTTAGGTGAAATGACCACCGTGTGTGGCAAGTGCGGCGCCTTGCACTTTTTGGAGGAGCGTGCCGCGTCAAGTTCGTGCACCAATCCATAGTTTACACCGTGCTGCGCACAAGGTAAAGTGAGGCTGCCCCCGTTGGCACCCCCACAAGAGCCAGTCAGGCGACTCCTTACAAGTAATGAAGCAGATGCGAAAGACTTTCGTCAATGCATCCGCTCTTACAATAATGCGTTAGCCTTCACGTCGGTGGGGGCCAACCTGGATACGAGTGTTGCCTAACCTGGTAATTATACTTACCGTCTTCGTGGTGAGCTTTACCATAGGATGGGGAGTTTACTTCCTCAGCCTGGCGAGGCCCCAAAATTTGCCCAACTGTACATTAGCGATCCACATGCCGAGCTTGATGGTCGGATGGGCAATTTTGGTGGCCTGAATAGGGACACCATGCAGTCATTGCAAACGATGCTACATGCATGCAACCCCTACGCTAGCATCTACCAAATGGCTGCAGAACGGCTCCAACGCGGGGCTATTGAGCTAAGTTTTCGTTTGTTGAACGACCGCCACAATGATTTGCGGCGTTACCATGCGCCAACTATTGACGAAGTTGGCGCATTGATGGTTGGGGGCGATGTGGATGAAGCAGACTCACGCGACATTATTGTGCGTTCGACTAATGGTTATTTTCAACGCGTCTCTCCCTTGCACAGTGCATACGCACCACTACACTATGTCCTTCTCTTCCCAGATGGACGCAACGGATGGCATGACGGCATCCCATTGAATGTAACAAAAAAGAAAAAAACAGAACAAATATATATTTTTAAGGGAAAAAGCTAGAAAAAAAAACAGAAAAACACTTTAACAATTAGAAACTTTTTAAAAACATTAAAAAATAAAAAAAAATGAAAACATATAATATAAATATATTTAAACATGTAACAAAAAAGGGAAATACAGTGAAATAATCTTAAAAGAAAATTTAAAAATAGATGAAAAAAAATAAAAAACAAATTAGACAGAAAAAGAATGAGAAAAAAAACCATACTTGAAAAAAAGAGGTTTGTCTTCTTTTTCCAAACTTTGAAACCTGTATCTAATCAAACAAAAGTACAAAATTTTTTAAAATTATTTTCATTACAAAACATATTAAAAAATTAGAATCTTTTTGAAAAAGAAAAAAGAAAAAAACTATATAAATAAATAAATGCATAATTTAAAAAAATGAAGATAGAAAAAATAAGAATAGAAAAAATTAAAGCATGAAACAAACATAAACAAAAAAAAGTAAAAACACAAAATAAAAAATAAAAAAGATAAAAGTTTCTAAAAAAAAATTAAAACATGAATACGGTTTAAAGAAACCGAGGGAGTGCATAATGTCCGAAGGTCACAGGTACCCACTAGTGTAGTATAACATACTTTATCAACAATGATATTATGTAAGCAATGATTAAATAATAAATTTTAAATGAAATTCATTGATTTAAAATCCAAATCTTGCATATTTAATGTGGTTTCTAAACATAGCAACAAATTTCTATACGTAAAACAAAATACATTTCTAACATAATGTTTGAAAATTATAGTGTTTGAAAACATAATGACAAAATAAGCAAATTAAGTTCCCTTTGGATAAAGCTCCAATCACACCTAATGTTAAAAGTCGATGTTAGGAGAGGCAAGTTTCTTATTGCATTTCATTACCAAGAATGTTTTGTATGAGCAATTGCATTAACTATCTAAATACACAAATAAATGACTTTACGTTTTTCTCTCTAAAAACACAAATATGATACCTCAACATATTCATATTCGAAGAGAATCAAAAAATAATAATTCAAATGATCGTGTTCAAAAGTTTTGATTCAGCAACAAAAACCTTCTTCATATTACAACTTGTGTGATCTTCAACAAGGTTGAGATACAAACATCATTGACCGTTAAATCAACGAGTAACTTGTGCATGGGCATTTCACATAGCAACGATTGCCCATAAATGAACCGTTTCATCCATAACATGTAGAATTTCAGTTTTGATTGATCACAATTAATCACCATTTCGTAGAAATCAGAAAAGGGTTCAACATAAAAACCCACATGCATATCCTTCCTTATTCTCTACATTTCATCCATGTAAAATGTAATGCACACAATTAAAATCAAAAATTTAGAATCAATAAACAACATTTGTCTTTTTCTCAATACACAATTTTGGATAGAATGTAGTCAACATTACATACCTTTGTTGGTGCTTGATGAAATTGCAACAGGTCCCCATGTAAACATTCATGTTGAAAATATGTGGCAAAATGGATACCCGCCACCAATTTCCATTAAGCTGACAATGAATACCAGATTTCAGTCCGTGTTGGTCACTTGGCAGCAAGTTGTTGAAGCAAACAATTTGTACCTGCAAAATACCAAACACTAGAAGTCTATGTACAAAATATCCTTGTAGCAAAGGAATCCAACATTGATATGTCACAACACAAAAGAAACTCAGCTAGAAGGGCAGAACACCGTGGAGAAATTACTGTTTCATCAAAGTACCGAAACCCCTCCAGTTTTCAGAGAAATTAGCCTGTCTAAGCAAATATGTGGAACCTTTTTATTCATTAGAGCACAAATGCATGTCCTCAAACAACCTCTCTGTTTATGTTGTAAAGAATCACTATACTAACTATACTATATGGTGGACCAGGATGCCCAGTGACCACTATTGCCCCTAACATTGGATTTCATTCAGAACCTCCAATTTCAAATGAAAAAATCTTCTTGGATTCTATTTGTAAAAGCTTTGAACATTACCTTCTGGTCTAGCAGGCAAATATGGAAATAGGGTTTAGTGTAATCATCCTGTTGAGATTAATTAGCTAATTGCTATGTAATTAGTGTCACTCTGTAGTTCAGCCAACAACCACTGGAAGTGCAGAATGGCAGGTATCGCCCATACGTGTTGGCAGGGGATAGCCACTGCAACTTCCCTCAATGAATGTGTGCAAACGTGCACCCTACATTCTAGACCTCATCAGCAGGTGTGCATAATTCTGGTCTGCAGGTACTCTACTTTTGAGAGGGATTTTGGGGTGGCAGCAGAGGGTTAGGGTTCGTCATGCGCTCATATTCTAGCCGTAGCTCCTCCAGCTTCTTGGACACCTGGAAACCAAACAGTTCGTGGAGTATCAACTAGGTATCTTGCCAGAACAACAATGTAGTCCTGTTGATCAGCGAAACATCATGATTGGCATGTATACTGCCTGACATGAATGATACTGCATTCTGAAGCCAAAGAACAACAAATAAACACAGGAACTAAGGAACAGAAATTAGGAAGAGGCAGATAAATCAAAAAAAGGGAATGGCAAGCCATGGGCACCTTGATATTATAAGCCAACGGAAGGAGTGTGTCAGGCTGCAATGCACCTTCAGGAAAATTACGCAAAGCATGGACCAATTTCTCAAATGGCAGCTTCACCTGCAACGCCCAGAAATCTCTCTTGAGTCCTCTGTCACTGGAAAGGAATGAAGTTTCTTAGGTTGTGCAGGAAGAAAAATGAGAACCTACTAGATTAGATCAAAAGAGGAGCTCGCATTTACGGTTTAGGGTTTGGGGTTTATGGGTGACACACCAAATCATCCTCACAGTATCTGAGTAGTGCAAGCCCCACACGAAAAACAATCTTCACACCCTGCATCATGATGATATTCTCACCTGATTCAGCAATTTGCCTCACTGAATAGACATAAAGCATGGAATCTGAATGAAACATCACATCTAATGTGATCTACTCTACTGTAAAAAGGTGGAGAGCTGATACACTGCTGCTCACTAGTTCGTAGCCTGACCAGTAACAGCACCCATGACTACCAAAACCCACTCAATCCTACCTTCTTCCAATTGATTAAGGACAAGGTGGAACAAGAGACAACCTCACTCTAGACTGCATAGAAAAGTGAATTGCAGTAGAGGACAAGGTGGAACAAGCAACAACCTCAGAGAGGAACACATCCCAGATCCGTAGAGCCAGAGAGAAAGGGAAGGAGTATGAAAAGACAGTGATAAACCACTGGCTTGCATACATGCTTGGATTGATCATCTCATTCTCAAAATGTTTCCCAACTCTTGGCACTACGTCTTGCACCAACCTCTCAAATTGAAACAGGTACTGCTGAACCAATGGTAGACCCACCTGAATCCAAGAACAAGCAAGAGTGGCTCAAGTCAATTCTACCATAACTGCAGCTTCCTAGTCAACAAAACCAGTACACAGGAACAGCCACTGCTTTCTGATACACACGGTGATCATCAACTTGCCAGAAACAGCTCTTGTTGCACTGGCATGTAGTTTCACAAAACATAACCTGCACCAATCACTGGGTCCTCATCTCGAGTGGCAAATCAAGACTTGTAGAACAACTTTTGTGCTAATCCAACTTGGAAGGAAAGACTATTACCAAGTAGAGGCCCTCCATGGGTGAATGGACTGCTCCCTTAAGCAAGGCCACCAGTAGCCAGAAAGCATCTTCCTCACTCATATACAATAACAGCAACCCTGCAAGGAACCCCATTCCCTGTTTCAATCCCACAGGATTTGCTGTCAAAAAAAATAATTTCCCAATAATGGTCAAAAGCTGATTTGTGCTTGATCATCAAAGTCTAATTCCAGTAGATGTTGTAGTTCTCACCAATACCAATGCAACAACTGCATGCAGACATTCTAGGTCTCAAATCACCAAATTCAGGTCTTAGTCCAAGGATGATCAAAATCCTGTTTGATCAAGAAGAGTGAGTGTGCAATCTGTCAAGTCAACCTTGACTACTATCTCAGACATCTCAGAATAGAACAGTTTTCTCTTGCTTTATCTAGAGCAGGGGAGTTCCAAAGACCCAACTCCTGAAAGGAGACACACCTGGACATAGCCCACATCTCGGTCATACACTGCATAAGCCTTCAGGACATTGTAGAGGGAACGTTGCCCAGGCCCATGCCTCTGCTGGAAAAAAACATGCGATGGAAATGTCCGAGAAATATCCCTGATTATGTCCAATTCTGCAGCTGATGTTTCATACAGCACCAGTTGCTGCCAGGAAAAGAGGGAGGTTGATGAGCACCCTGTTGGGTTTTATTACCACACAAATCCTTGCTCTCCTTTCATCGCTTGACCCTCTCTTACAACATTCCACATACCCAAAGAAATCTGATCTGGATCTCTCATACTCATACTTGTCTGATCTGCATCCATGCTGGAATTTATGTAAATAGACAGTGTACATGACATGTCAATTGGATTGAAGAGAAAAAATCCACAAAACATTTGGAAGGTAACTGTTGTGTCAGTAGCAACCAAATGAAAGAAAGTGTACCTCGTACACTCCTTGATTCATGAGCAGCAAATCACGGCTGCCCGAAATAAGTTGCCACACTAGCCCTCGTAGACAGTCAGGAATGCCCTTGCGCACTCGTCGTTTTACAACCAGTGGCTTTCTACGCATATAGTGCTTCCAGTCCCTGCCCCCAACTCCAATCATTCTCCTCCACTTTCTCAGCCTTCGCTCCTCCCTGTTCAACCTCCAATGTCAAAACACATGTAACTAGCATTGAATAATCGGCTCTCAACCAACAGTCATCCTGCTTCAAAATTTCACACTTGTCAAGAACCAAACAGCTTTTTACTGTTGTGAGAAACAGGTGGCATACAAGGGTAGGATGTATACAACATGTGCCAAGACTTCAAAGCAAAAAATGATGGGCTTATGAATTTGGCAACACTGATTGACAAGTCACAATTACAGTATTGGACGAGAATGTCAGCAGTAGGGATATAGAATTGTCACAACCAAGCAGGTACTAGGTACTGATTCGACAGCACGTAAGGAGGAGAGCTAACAATATGCCCACATGTACCTCAAGCACTGAAAAAAAATCAATACCTCTCTCGTTCTGTTTGTGGCTGGCCCTTGCTGGAAACCTCAGTAGGGTTTGCCTTGACAAATCCATATCTGTCAAGAGGGCGCAGCGGAGGAACTGGACCTGGTTTGAATTCCAATGCTTCAGTTTCAGCTTCTTGCCTCTCAGTCTCAATTTGGCTGCTTCCATTGCTCATCTTCTGCAGATGTCTAGCCCCCAAACTGCTTTCTCAAACAATTGTGCTTATATCCAAAGTCAAGAATGGTCCTCATGCCACATGTTCTCTATGCTGTTACAACTCCAACCACTCACTAGTTAATGCTTGCCCCCATTGCCCTAAAAATAGAACACAATATCATGCATGATGACTGAAAAAACTGCACATAGGCTTGTCAAGTATTCTCAACACAGAAACACAAATCAACCCTTCAAGTTAAACCTCAAAAACTGCCCTACTTGCAAAGAAGTTTACGTCCCCACAAAGAAGTGAATGCAAAAGAAAGCCAAGTGTCTTCAATGTACAAATTTGACTGAAGCTACAAAAATTGGATAAAGGAGAAACAAAAGCACCAATTCCACTGAGCTGAACCACAAAAGCATTTCTTTGGTCAACCCAGAAACCTCTGATGACAGAATTCTGAGTCTGATTTACTTTGTCACTGAGTCCTGTCAGCACTCAAATCAGAATCCTCTGACCATGCAGGGTTTCAAATCATTCAACCTACACAATCTGTAGAGTTTAATGAAGCCAATAGGGTTGTTCATGCTGCTCAGAAACAAGGAACTCTGACAATGAAAAGAAATTCTTTTTTTGAGAAGCTAAATGATGACTTACAAAGCTACTGGCTACAGTAAGATTTGATGAGCTGCAGGAGTTGGACAGATCCTGTTCTTGAAAAGTTCAAATTTTTTTGACCACAAAAATGCATGGATGCAGCTATTGGCTGTAGAAACAAAACACAAGAAACCCACAAATATTAATCCACTTTGACCTCTAACAAAATAACATAAGGCCTTTGTTTGTTGTGTGGGTGTTGTCAAAAAATGCTACAGATCTGTCCATTTATTGCATGAAGTTGATGACGCCTTGTGTTCATTTCCCATTTTGCACAAGTAGCACTCAATCACAGTTGATGGGTACAACTACAACATGCCTTGACACCAAAGGCTAACACACAAAATTTCAGTGAGGATATAGACATACTACTTTCTGCTTTGCGAGCATCTTGAACTTTGTACAAAATTCATGAAAGAAGCACATGCTTGCTACCTATTGGAGACTAAAAGAGACTCTAGTCCTCAAGAGAGATAGGTACCCACCCAGTAGATGACCACCATCTCAAAACAAACAACAAAAAAACAAGAAAACCCTAAAAATCACAGGTCACAACATCTTGAAACCCCTCCACTGGAAATCACAATGTTCATCCTCACAGCGAAACCAAGAGATAACAGATTTCAAACGAGAAAATACTAATGCTATGACACTTGAGCTGGTCACCATCTCAAAACCAAAACAAGAAAACCCTAAAAATCACAGATCACAAATATCTTGAAACCCTAAAGTCGAAATCACTCACAGTGTTAATCATCACAGAGAAACCAAGGGATATGCAGATTTTCAACAAGATCCTTGAAGCAAGCACTATGAAAGAAGCACACAAAGGTATGGATGACAACACACTGCGTAAAAGTTAGGTACCTCCAAAACGTTGAATTCTCAAGGGTCTTTCTTCTTCAACATTCGAGAGAGAGAGACCACTTCTTTGGTTCAAACTGTTTGAGATCCAACCCAACAACATCACACAACAGGGGGGAAGGCTTACTTCACAAGATCATCATGTCCTACATGAATTTGCAAACATCTAAAGCGTGTAAGTGTGTGTATAAGAGTGTGTGTATGTGTGTGTGTGTGTGTGTTTCTTGTTGCCTACTGCTGCTGCTGCTGCTTCTTCTTCTTCTTCACTGCTGGATTCAAAGACGACAACAACACTTCTCTTCTCTTCTCTTCTCTTGATTTCAAGGGATTTCTATTATGGGTATTCTTCCCATGGGATGCTTCTTCTTCTTCTTCACTGCTACATTCAAAGACAACAACAAAACATCTTCTCTTCTCTTCTCTTCTCTTCATTTCAAGGGATTTCCATTATGGGTATTCTTCCCATGGTACCAATTCACAAAATAAAATACAAAGAGGATTGAAACAAATTTGTTTTTTTTGTGAAAAAATGACACTAGTAAGAAAATTGTTGATCAAATATGGCAAGCTACACAATAGAGTTATCTAATTTTTTTTAAAAAAAAACTACCTACCCATATGACAAATAGTATATTATAGATCATAAAAAGGTATAATAATTTCAATGTTAAAATTTTAAATATTTGAATTGAATTTTTACAATGAAGAATGTGGGAGCTGACCCTAGCTAGGTTTTTGAGTCATTGAGTTTGACCATTTTGTAACTATCATCAAAATTAGTTTGGCCTATATTTGGTGAATTTGGGGAAACCCACCACTTTGCTCAATGCAATGCAATGCAAGGCTTGACTTGTTGGTGGATTCAACCCACAACATCTAATAGGTAATGAACTTCTTGGTGAATTTTGAAAACCCTAAACTACACCTCGAGTTCAACTAGGTTGAAGGTGATCTTGAGTCTCAACTCTCAAATCATTTGGGCTATTGACTTCATGGTCTCCAAAAGGGCTAAATATGAATCAGCTCCAACGAATTCGGCTATTGATTCAAGTTTCCAACCATTTGGGCTATGGACTTGAGTTA
>Ga0209208_10009760_pt1 | contig 12574 bp, 13 predicted proteins | sample S1TSphfallax_3_FD_187694 | JGI IMG/M metagenome (GOLD analysis project Ga0209208, IMG submission 187694) | Host-associated microbial communities from peat moss isolated from Minnesota, USA - S1T2_Fd - Sphagnum fallax MG (SPAdes) (version 2) | ecosystem: Host-associated > Plants > Peat moss >...
ATGATCATCACCTGGCTCTTCACAATGTGAAGCTTTGAAAACTCCTCTCCCATTGCATTCAAATAATGGTTTAGTATTTACTACTTCATGGTCTCTTTCCATTAGGCTGTGTGATCATAACAACCTAATGGAAAGCCACTAACATGGGGCAGGCTGTGTGTAACCCTGATCTTAACAACCTAATGGAAAGCCACTAACATGGGGCAGGCTGTGTGTTGCCATGATCATAACAACCTAATGGAAAGCCAGTGATATGGGGCAGGCTGTATGAAAACCCTGATCATAGCAACCTCATGGAAAGCCACTAACATGGGGCAGCCTGTGTGTAACCATGATCACAGAAACCTAATGGAAAGCTGCTGATATGGGGCTTTGTTTCTTGCTACCTGGGCAGGCACTGCTACAACTGGGCTGAAAAGCAGTAGGTAATCAATGCTAAGAATGCTGGGAACATTTCATACCTAATGAACTCCTAGAGAATTTCAGGAAAACACAAGTTTCTATTTTTAAATATGATAGGCTAGATGTCATAATATGTTATGGTGATGCACACATTGATTCAAAGCTCTCAGAGCTCTGCATTTGTGGTCAATGTTTGACTGGTAGAGCTGTGAGGTGGGCAGAGCTAGATGGCACAAATGTAATAGAAAGTTGTTGGGGGCAGATTCTGTGATCATCATGGCCCAATGGAAAGAGGCTCCTCGATGAGCTCCCCTCATACTCAACATTTGACCTTGCAACAATATTTCTCTCATTCAAGGTTACTTATTTATTGATTCCAAGACTATTGAATTCTGTCCCTCAAGGTAGAGACATTGTGATGCACCCAAAAATGGCCAAAGACTTTGGTTTCCTTTCATTTAGGGTGTTGCAGAGTCCACTTTAGTCCCCATCGATTGAAGTTCATTGATCAAATATAATCCTTGCATTAAGACATAAGTGCACTTACTTATTACTATTCATGCATAGTTGTCTTTAGTGGAGAAAATTTGCATTAATTACATGTGAAATCTCATGTGAATTGACTCTAAGAAAAGTAGATCATTCCACCATTTAGATTGCAGTCCACTATTAAACACAATTTTTGCATTAACACATAAATTTATTTAATTATGATTCATGCATGGTTGTCTTTAGTGACTTAAGAAATTGCATTATTTACATGTGGGATCTTGTCTGGATTGAGTCAAAGAAATGTACCATCTTTCCTTTCAAACTAAAGTCTATTAATTAATTATAGGAGTTCATTTAATTAGTATTCATATATGGTTTTTCTTAGTGTTGAAAATTTGCATTGCTTACATGTGGAATCTTGTGTAGAGTGAACGAAAGAGAGACATCCTCCTTCCATTTGAATTGAAGTCCACTATTAAATATCATCTTTACACAAATACATAAGTTTACTTAATTATGATTCATGCATGGTGGTCTTTCATGTGAAATCTTGTGGGGATTAATTCAAAGAAAAGTACCATCCTTCCATTCATACTAAAATTCATTCATTAAATACAAGAACCCACTTAATTATAATTCATGCATGGTTGTTTTTACTCATAAAAATTGCATTACTTATATGTGGAATCTTTTGTGGATTGGGTTTTTAAAAAAATTATCATCCCCTTGTTCATATTAAGTCAATTCACTAAATGTCATCTTTGCATTAAGATAAAAGTATGATTAATACATGTTTGGCCCTTAACAATTCCCCTGCTTCTCTTTCTTAAAGGCCCAACAACAACATTAGAAATTCATGAGCATATGAACATGAATGATGAACAAGTGAACTTGAAGAAACCTTTTTCAAATTTTTTTTCCACATAAATAAAATATTCTTGAAATATATTTCACCGTATCAATCAAATATTTGATGATATGGAAGATTATTTTGTCATGTGCAAATTTTTTTAACTTGGATGGAACTAGGAAATGGATGAAAGTTGGCAAGGGATCAAAATTTTGGATCGTTAAAAAATGGATGATAGTTTGTAAAAGAGGTTGGCATTTGTTTAATGAGTCTGCATAATTTTTGAAGCTACATTATGGGACAAGCTCCATATGGGGAACATTTTCCTAGATATATTATTATTTGACTAAGCAAATTTAATAGTAAAACAAAATGAAATAACTTCAAAACTTAGGAAACGAGTATATCAAAATGTATTGTCCATTTCCATGAACAATAATCAATTGTCCATTTTACCTTATGTTTGTAGCTCTAGATGATACAAACTAGCTTGCATCTAAGACTTGTAATGTTGAATATTGATTTTTCAATGTACTTTTTCTCATTACTCAACAAAATGAATGAAATGGATTTTTTGGACTCCACATGCATGAATAAAACCAAATGAAAGAACTTTGGACAAATGTTTATAAATATATAATGTATTTCCCATGTGGACACAACACAACAAAGTTTGTCATTTTGGATTACAAATCACACTTTTTAAGATGAGTTGAGTCATATAGGAATTGTGTCAAATTCTTATTAAGCATTGAACTTCATTCCAACCCCAAGTTGTATGATGAATGAAATATTTCATCTACCCATAATATATTACATGTTGGAAAACGTAATAAATATGTTTATAATGCACTCACTTCCTTCTCCCACCCAATGAACTTATCAACATTGTCATAAAATTCATGTAAATGTAAATGAAGAAACTTCTTATTGTCACCTTATATTGTTTTATGTTTTGGGCCACACTAAAAGTGATATTATATATGAATCCATACCTTATTGGAAGAACTTGTTTGGGTGGCAAAATAATTTACTACAAAAGATGATTAACTTTCTTTCTTATTTTAATGTTGATTTGAAAAATGAAGATCTTAGAGCAACAATTGTTGCATGATGTTGGCCAAGAATATATATTCAATAGTTGATGCACAAGGACAAAACTTTCACCACCAAAAATATTTAGAGGAAAACATTTAAATTGTTCATAAAAAATAAAACCAACTTATTAATCTCATCTTGAATTATATTTGTCCTTTCTTGGATGGCCATAATGCAAGTACATGGGACCTATCAACAACATATTCCATTTTTTAACCTTTTGGTCAATGGTTCAAGTTGTCATGATAACATTAAAATAAATGGCATTCAGAAAGGGCACCTCTAAAACTGAACCATTAACCCTTATAACACAAAGAAAAAATGTTAATTCTTTTTTTGTTGATATAATTTTGGCCATTCAATAGTGTTCGTTATTGATTTACTAAATAAAAACATTGAATGTTGGACTTGGAAGGACATCATTAAATACACCATGACTACAAGCATTTTCACACATTTCACCTTCATTGTGTGTTAGAATAAGACTGTCACATATCACTTCGGTAGTGGAGTATATAACTAATAAATACATGTGAACCAATGTTGATGCAAATAAAAGTTGCATCAATTTTCAAATGAAAAAAGTTAACACACTCAGGTGTATACAAATTCTCTTTCAAACCTTTGATTATTACCTACATTTATTAAATTAAGTAAGTAGGTATTTAGGACTAGGTAGATATGTTGGTAGGTTTCGTGACGCACCCCCAAGCTCCTTGATGGATTCAACTGTGAATCCAAAGGTGAAGACATAGGAAGGAGAAAAGTGGGGCGCGCTCCTTGGCTTACAACACTTCAGGGATAGAAGGGCGTGCTAAAGCTCCAAGATGGGGATTAGGAAGATTGACAAGAAATTCAATTACTCATACGGACCTGCACAAACTAAACAACAAGTTGGTTAATGCGTAGTTGGAGCACTTTGGTTCACGGACAAACCATCGGCAAACACAAACTCACAAAACTCATCACGACCCTAACTTGGGGGAAGCTACCACCTTCCCCCTTATAGTATGCTATGTGCCTAGCCACGGGACTAGCACCCAAATGTCATTTTATCCCGGGACTCCTAGGTGGGAGTTTCGAAATTCCCAAGGTTGGGACTCCTGCGACTTTGCGGGCCTATAACTTTGTGTGAAAACATCTAATTGAAGTGAGGTCTAAAGCAAAGTTTTAGCTCTCGTCAAGATCTTTCCAAAGGGGTGTGGTACCCCACATGCATGTAAGGAAATCAGGTTGATTCCCGACTTTTAATGGTCGGGAGTCTTAGCCCTTCTTTTGGCCATAATTTATATTATAAGTGTCCAAATGGATCATGCGAACCCATTTTAGACATCTAAGTTCCAAGAGCTTTCCAATGATACAAGGAACTTTTCGATCCAATGGGCTTTGACCCCTGCAATCGCTCTTTCATTTGGGAGTGTAGGGGTTCATTCCCTCACACTCTCCCACACTCCTGGGAGAATGAAATGTGACTCCTAGGCTTCATACTTGGCCCACACCTTTGCAAGCCTTTGCCTTGGTCGCGAGCCCAAGGCTAGGGTTGTGACACTTTGATTCAATAGGTAAGTAATTTGGGATAATCCTATTTTATTTTGGGTTTAACCTTTAGGGCCAAACCATTTTTATTTTTTTATTCCAAATATCATTTTTTAATACTCCTAGTGCATTTAATTACATATTCTACAAAGTTGAAAAGTAGGACAAACAATACGGGATGAAAAAAATTAATTACATTTTAGTTGCAATTTACTTACAAATATTACAAAACATCTTAATGGGACAATGACATAAGCATAATGAAAGGTGATGGAAATGGAGTAGCATGAAGTGGAAGTGATAACGAAGAGAATACATGCATTCCTAAACAAAACTACACTTTTGGAGAAAGGTATTAAAATTCCAAACCTTGAATGATTCATGTGGACATAGACAAAATAAAATTATGACAAATATGTAAAGTGGATGGAGAATTAGAAGGATATTGCTATGGAAGAAGATTAGGCTTCTAAAGCAGGGCTTGTTCCTTTGTTTTCGATGGGGTGGGAAGCATTAATACCCGATGTAATGTTGGAATTTCTAAACACATTCTTGGTCAAAGGTGCATATATTTACTTTGGGCATAAAGATAAGGTGTATGTAATCAACAAAAAACTAATTGTAGATGTTTCTAAAGTGTGTGTGGAAGGGTATGTAGAAGAACCGAAAGGACAAGTCAGTAAGTCACTAGTAATTCAGGCATTACAAAGATGTAGACTTGCACCTGCAAATTCTTTTGTAAATCAATAGAATGCAAAGAGTTTGGGTTTGCCATATCTATTAGATATCTTGCCATTATATCTATCGTTTATCAAAAGGAGAAGGTACAATATTTTTACAACAAAAATGTTATTACATTGGTGAAAGTAGAGAAAGGGCAATAAGTAAATTGGGCACAAATGATATTCAATAGTCTATGCAATGAGCTAGATATGTGGTATAAGTATGTTAAGGAGAATAAAGGGGATAAAAAAGATACCTATCAATCTTCATTGGTATTAGCAAAAATCATTTAGTATTTGTTTGTGCATAAAAAAAACAATCCACAAAAACCACCAGCCACGGTTTTAAAAAACTAAGGAGGAGATGTAAACAACACTAGAGACCAAAAAGAAAGTTGTAGCAAACTTTCCAAGAAGTGCTCTCTCAAAAGGAAGAACAAAGTTGAGGAATGAGGAGCCTCAGGCTTAGGAGTGAAGAAAGAACATGAAAACACAAATTTCAAGGCATAAAAAATGACGAAGGGTAGAGTGGAACCATCTATAGTGCCAACAATGGTAAGGGTAATGCCGATAGTGGTACAAGTAGTTAGACAAATTACGATAGTGCCACAAATGACATCTCCACAAGAAAAACAACCAAGGGAGCAAAAGTAAGAGATACCACATATGATGTCGCCATAGGAAGGACAATTCAAGGAGTAGAGTCAGGGAGTTAAAAAGGGAACATGACATAAGGTTTCTAGAAGGTGAAGAACATATGTACTTTGAAGGGGATGTATGTGAAGATTGGATGGAGACCACTACATGTCCAAAACATTTAAAACATTTACAACAACATGTGCAGTAGCAACAATAGTAGACATAAGAAGGTCTACATGCTACTAAACTATAGACAAAAAGAGTGGCGACACAACCTACTTTTGAAAAGTTTAAACCAATGAAACTACATGTACCACCTAGTAGGCTAAAATATGTAAAAGGATTCCCATTTGAATTTGAAATGGGGAGAAGAATAGTAAAGGAGTTGGGATCATATGTAAAAGAATCTAGAGATCCTACAACATAAACAAATACACCAAAGTCTGTGGAGGACGTAGCTACAAAAGTAATGATAGTAGATAAAATAGTTGGGTTATTTCAAACCATGGCAATTATGAATTTGAATATGGGGAATTTGACTTTGGAGGTGAAGACTCTAAAAAATAGATAGAATATGGGGGAGAAGGAGAAGAAATGTTATAAGAGGAATTGGATAAGGAAAGAGATTTCCAAAAGGGGTGTAAGCATAATGTGGAAATGTGGAGGATGAATAGGGCAGAGGCTGAGCAAAAAAAAAAAAAAATGTTCATTAAAAAAATTGTAGGATGAGATGAGGAGCTCAAGGGTAGCACAACATAGCTAAAGTTGCAGGATGAAAAAATGTAGAATTTAAAGTTAAAGGTTGAAATATGGGAAATTATAGAGAGGAAATGGATAGAGGCATTGTTTTTTCATAAGAAACAATAGAAGGCTTTAGATAATTAGGTGAAAGCATTGACTAAAGTAAGAAGGAAAAGGATATAGTTTTAATAGATTTCGAATTGATAAATATGAAGAATGTATATTTGTTGTAGTTTGAAGAGTTTAGAAATAAGACAACAAAGGAAAAAAAATAGCAGTTAATGGAGGACAAGAAGGAGTATCAAAAGAACTTTGTAGCACCTTTAAGCATAGTTAGAGAGGACATAGGAACAAAAAAAGAGTTTGGATCCAACTAGTATCAAGAAAAGACTAAAGGATTATGAACAAATGTTGCAATAATTTACCAAGATGAAGATGAAGAACAAGATGAAAGATTTTGAAACAAAATATGAAGAATGGTGGGAGGTTGTAGAGGAATATTTTACAAAGAAAGTGGAAAATAATCTAACTTAGCATAGAACTGATGAAAGAATTATGAGGTACAAGTTGGAAGCTTATCAAAAGAATTTTCCAGATTTCATTTGTGGTAGTCCAATAAGCCCAAAGGTATCAAACCAAGATGAAGAGAAAAAAGTAGGGCCTAGTGGAACAACTCAGGAGGAGGAGGTACATTAAGAAATACCACAAGGCCTTAAAATAGGGGGTCAAGAAGAAAAATAATCAAAAGGAATTCATGAACAAGAAAAGGTGGAGGTTATTCAAACATTAGAAGAAACAATATCCAAAATACAACATTTGGAAATAGAACCACAAACTGAATTAGTGGGGGAGGAGATCGGAATTGCAAAGCAAAACGTAGATATAAAACCATTGGTTTTTATGTAGATTGGGATTACAAAACTATGGTAGGGGAAACATATGTTTGAAAGGATATATAATACTTTTATTTCATTTCTATCATTTTACAAGGATTTCAAGGATAGAATCCAAAGTATAGAGGGGGTAATGTTAATAGGGTATGATGAGTATGTGATTTTGGATGAATGAAACAATTAGGATAGGGACTAATTAAGGAATTTTCTTAATTTGAATTTTGAATTTTTGTTGTTTTGATCATGATGATGTGACTTGGGATAGTTCAAAAGGTTAGAGTTCTAGAAAACAAGAGGAATAAGAGGATGAGACATGGAGTTTTTCTTTGGAAAAAAGTAGGAGTTGTAGGTACTTGCAATAGAAAAACCATAGGCTTTGTTTTGGATATAACACAAATTTTAAGTGTTGTTTTGGATTTTTTTCAACAAAACATGGAAATATATATTTTTTGAAAAATGTTTTCAATAATATAGAGAAGCACATACTTCTATAGTTAATTTTATGTTCAACTTTTGTGTGAATTTTATGTAGTATTAGATTATGATGAAATGAATTGTAATATTGTTTTTAGAGTTTTTTACAATGTATTTTGAAATGCAAATTTTGGTTATACACAATAACCATGATTTAATGTTGGAATGAATGGTAATGTTAGCTTTGTTGGGACTTAAGATAAGAATATTGAACATATGCATGTGAAATGAAAATATGTTGTTATAGTAATGTGAAATATTATGCAAAAATTTAAATTTCACTCCTACCATTGACAACAACAATCTCCCTTTTTAACAATACTTTAAGGTAGTTTGTAATCTCCTATTGTAACCAAAACACATGTGTTTTCCTCCTTGGGTGTAGTCACAATAACACGTACCATAGCAAGTGTAACATTTATTTAGGTTTTTCATGTTTTAAAGTTGTAATTTAATTTGATGTTGAAATTGTAAGATTTTTTTTATATAGTTGTATTTTCAATATATAACAAGAACATGTGAATTAATTTGAAATTAATTTATTGAATCAAAAATTAATAAGACATTCATTAAACATTGTAACACTTACTTTTAAGTAGTAAAAACAATTGTGAATGGATTCTTTTTTTTTGAAAATGATATTTTTTACCAAATTTTTAACATGAACATTAATATAAAAAAATATGAATTTTATTTTATTTTATTTTCTCAAAAAATTCCAAAAATAATTTAGGAATATTTTTTGAAAAACAATTAAAAAGTAGGTGGGTGTGGCTTGTGTTATCCCATTTGCACCCCCCTTTGAACAATTCATCAAGCAACAAATGGTTCAACTTTAAGATTCCATCTCAAAACAATTGCACCATCATACCTTCCAACATGCTTTTTGACAAGGTATTTGAAATCCATTGTTTTCGACTCTTATCATGTTTCAGCCCAAGGGTGAGCATTTGGCTTATAGCTAAACCGACTTTCTCAACCTTTCAATTATCTTCCCCATCCTTTTCCACAATGTTTTAAATGTGACTTGGATTACCACATCCTTCAATTGTAAGTATCCCTTGATGTGTGTGCACACATCTCATCCATGCTACAAGTGTCCACCTTTTACGTTGCGCCCATGGCAATGAACACACAAATACCCATGATGTCGTTTGTATCACTTTTGTTACCCTTCCACGAGATGTCAATTTCCATGTGAGATGAAAATAATTACACGCACTTCCTTCAAGCACGTTCCATTCTTCTCATCAATAAGGAGTTCCAATGTCCATTTGTTGAAACATTTTGTGTTCACCAAAGATGGAATTCGCACTTTACCTAATCTTGTCATTGTCAATTCAACACGAATGAATTTATTTTGTCAATCTTGCATAACCTAAGGATTTGTTGCCTCTAAAGTAGCTCAAGCCAAAAAAAAAAGGTATTGCAACTAAAACCCCATTGATCATTTTTTTATAAAAGCAATTGAAGTGTTTGGATGTTTAAACAAACAAGATGATATGTTTTTACATGATTGTGCCAATGCCATGTGGAATTTCAAAGGTCCTCTTTCTATCTTGGTTACTTTTCTTTGTCAAAAAATTTCAATTACATTACAAAAGATGCACAAGCATCCTCCATCTTAAGTCATGCGATAGCAATAAATCTAGTTATTTCATGACTTCCACCCTTCAAGACGCACCCCCATCACCATGGCTAACCTCTTACAAGCGGTCGATTGTTGAAACAAAGAAATTTTGACATTTAGTTTGTGTTAGGTTCATGTCTTGTAAATAAATCCTTTTCATTTTTCTTGTTCCCTTGTATATTTTATGGATATGCAATGCATTTATTAATAAAGTTTTGCAGGGTTAACACACTTTCAAGTTTATGGGGTGAGACTTGGGATATATACATAAGTAATAATGGATGTGAGAAATTTTAATGTAAGCCTATGTTCCCAATATGGCCCAATATGGGTGGGGATGCTCTAAATACTTACCTTTTTTCAAACAAAATCACAATTGTTTGTTCTAGAAGCAAAATTCTAACATTTTTTTATATGGAGTAAGCACCTTGAAGGGGACGGTTATGGGAATTTCGGTTGCATGCTTGTCTCTTGCCTTCCATTGAGCCCTCATCTTCAGAATAGCTTGGCTCGCGTTTTTTAGTTCTTACCAGTTTTGAAAATGAATTAGAATTGTCTTGACTTGGGGTTCTAGTTTCACACATAGAGAGAACCAAGGATCTGATGTTGAAGTCAGATTCTCCAAAACAATGATTCTAGATCATAGATTCGAGTTGTGGTTCAGGTCCTGAAAAATCAGTGTTGGTTCTTTTTTTATTCTTACTAGTTGAATCGGTTAACTGCAGGTTCCAATGCCGTAGTACCTTGGCCATTTCAACACATGTTTGTTGAATAATTAAATAATTTTGAAACATTCATTTCAACAAATGGGATATTCCTAAATATCCACTATTTTCCTTCACAATCTTTTTTGATTTGGAAGAATTTTTTTTTGACAATTTCAACATTTCTGAAAATAATATAATTAGTGACAAAGAACAAAAAATTGAGATGTTCTCAGGATGGGAACCCACCATTTCAAGGGTTTAGGGTTAATCCCTAAACCCTGGGTCATTACAATTAGCAAATTTCTGACTACTTGAAACAAAGTAGATCCTCACTTTTTAAGTTTATCGAACCCTGTGACACAACCACACAATGTATTGAAGGTCCTTTTTTCTTAGACACCCTTGAAATCACAAAGTTTGGTGGGGTGTTTAAAGTTCTGCCCCGGGAGAGGATGAAATATTGGGGATTTGATATATAATCTACCAATGTGTTGGAACTTGGGACCTAAAGCTGAGGCTACCCCACCCTTCAAAATGCCTTATCCAGTCACCAATGTAAAGCATGAGGTGGAAGTGCCATACTCCTATATCCAGCCATTGCTATATAAAGAGATATTCAACTTCAGGGAAGTCCGCAGAATCCACTCCATCAAAATTGAAGGTAGGTCTGATTGGGGAAAAAGGAAAATAATTGTTTTATTGGCTTCCTCTGTAAAGGAGGAGAGACTATCCAACAATGTGAAGTTTCATTTAGTCCCATCATGTTCGTAGGAATATTCACAAGGTGTTAGGGTATCTTGAGTCGTGGTTAGTATGTGACTCTGCAAAAATATTTTTCACATCCAAGTTTAGTTATTTACTCTTTTGCAAACTCACCCATGTAAAACTGAAACTAGGACAGTAAATACGTTGAGAATTACTAATAGCAAACCACCTGGACGAATCATTATGATGGGCCAATCAGAAACACTGATCAGAAGTCAGATCATGTTTATTGGACTTGTTTTCTGGAGGTGCACAGCATTGCTGTGCCTTTTACCAGCCATGGTATAGTGTACAATTATGCTGAGCCAAAAACCAATTTCCTGAGCCAAACCGCCATATTTTGACTTGTCTTCATCCAATTGTACTGTGCAGGATCCAATACTGAGCACTGATGGAGATGCTCTTAGTACTCGGAACTCTCAGTTCATCTTTTGAGAATTTCATGGAACATTTCCTATTTGGTTTGAACTTTTAACTTGCCACAAGGGGAACATAAATAAAATGGAATTTCATGGAACATTTCCTATTTGGTTTGAACTTTTAACTCGCCACAAGGGGAACATAAATAAAATGGAATTTCATGGAACATTTCCTATTTGGTTTGAACTTTTAACTCGCCACAAGGGGAACATAAATAAAATGGCAAGTCGTCAAATGTTTACCTCTCTTTTTTCCAGGAGTGTGCCACGTAGTCACAACTCTTTTTGGTTAACTGCGCACCGCTTTACACCATTGGTTCAAAAGCTCATTATAAAAATAAGGCTCAAGGGGACCACAATGTCTCTTTTTCACTTTGTGCAGGATTTTTCTACTTTGCTTTTAGATTTGTTTTAAAAGTCCAATATGGCTCAGTTTACAATTTTCATCACCTTCTCCATCACTTGCCCACCAAAAGGTAGTATTGGGATCAACACCCAACAACAACAAAAGGCAGAGGTGGAGGAATTGACTTGTGATAGTATAGTCTTTGGGAGAGCCTAGCACCATTCTTGATCCTGAATGGGGCCATCTTTCTCTCTGCAATATCCAAGCCCACAAAACTGCAAAACTTCCATAAGTTTAAGCTGCTTCTTTGGATTCAAAGCCCCAAAATTTTGGGGTTGTTCTGTTGTTTGGGATAACCCATTGTCATGCTTTTATGATCCATCTGAGCAAGCCATGTGAATGGGGGATTTCAATGTGTTTTATTTCATTGGCCCAAGATCCAACAAAAGCTATAGAAACTGGATAAAAGTTCAGGAACTCCAAACCTGACCAAACTCTGCTAGGGTGGAGCAGCCCTTTGCCACTCAGGGGCTGGTGAGCGAACACTTGGAGAGTGGACAGTCACTATCTGTTTGTCGTTCACCAATGTATCTATTATTAAATGTTCAGTGAAATTTTTTAGTGTTCAGATTTTTGGCCTCCTCTATGATCGTTGTAGGGGGTAGTTCCAGAATGCTTTAAAAAAAATTTGAGTGTCTTTATGGAGTATGGTGTGTGTGCTAGAGGGTATAAGATGAATAGTTGTGCATGCTTGCTTGACCAAAAAAAATACCCATGTGTGTGGTGCTGCTTTGGCTGCTCAAAGATGGGTGTTTTTGTGAACGGATTTACAATTGTTTTTTGCCAACTCTGAGCACATT
>Ga0209208_10009762_pt1 | contig 12573 bp, 12 predicted proteins | sample S1TSphfallax_3_FD_187694 | JGI IMG/M metagenome (GOLD analysis project Ga0209208, IMG submission 187694) | Host-associated microbial communities from peat moss isolated from Minnesota, USA - S1T2_Fd - Sphagnum fallax MG (SPAdes) (version 2) | ecosystem: Host-associated > Plants > Peat moss >...
AGTCCAGCATGTCTTCTGCAGGATGATGAGGACTGATATCAGTGCAGCTATAGCAGATGGCCAAGAAGAGGTAAACTCTGAAGCTTCAACAACAGCCAGATTCTTTCTCAAGTCACAAAGCAAGCAACTTGAATCCAGTGTTACGTTTGGCAGCTTTCGTCATTTACCACTTACAGACTTCAGACTTGTAGCCAGCATCTAAATGATACATAACCTTTGTTATTTTATCTGTGATTCTTTCCATCTAGTTCCAGTCACAGTGGTATTAGCCTGTTAATTTGCTGTTGCATGTTCAATTTGCTTGTCTAAGTGGTCACTACAGTAGTTATATAGGGCTACATGGAAAGTAGGACTCATATGTTTTGGAAGTGCCAACTTTTATTTGACACATTTCCTTTGGCCCAACTGAATGGATTATTCAATTTTGAGCAAAAAGCTATGTGACAAAGTGTGGTGAGCTATTGGGAACTTTGAAACATGTTTTGAAATTCATTAAGAACATGGTGTGAACACATTGAGAACTTAATGTGAACACATGATTGATAATTGTAGGTTCTCTTGGTGGAAAGACATTGGGAAGATCAAAATCTAGAAAATCTTCAAAACCCGCCTTCCATTCCAAAAGGAGAAAAACCTGGGCTTCTTGGGTTCATGTTGCGTCACCTCATTGGCGAAGCAAAATTTCTTTTTTAAATGGTATGTAACCAAAAAGAATGGGTATATGAGAACCCATGATATTACTCCCCCACAACATAACACTTGCTTTCAGGTTTGCCTCATTGTTGAACTTGATATGTAAGGTCTTTTACAAGTGTTGGGCAGATATCACATTTTTGTGATATTCGCCAGATAAGGACATCCAGCCAAATTTTTTATCCAAACCAGATATTAGAAAAAAAAAAAAAAATTCCAATTCGAATATGCGAGTCAGATATCATATTTTCAAATCTTTTATTCGACCAGGATATCAATCTACCATATGTCTGTTCTTATTTATCAATTGGATATTAGTTCCAGATATCAACAACTTGGATTTCACATTATTTGTAAGAAAAATGTCATTTAAGATTAACCGAGTTGGTCCATTTTGGGACCTAGAATGGAGGTAGGCCTAGTGCCCAATATTATGAAGGGTAATAGTATTTTTCCACTTTCAATCGTTGAGTTCATTTTTTTCTTTTATTTTAACAAGTAAATTGGATGTGCAATGCATGAGGTGTGTAGTGGGTCTAAGTAGGGTGTGTTTTAATATTGTAATTGAGTGTAAAAGTTAAAACACCAAAATCCAACCGACACTCATTGAAATTTGGAATCACACTCATGTGTGTGTGCCTATTATTAATTATATTTATTAGATGGGGATACATCTCATTTTATTTTTTTAATCTAAAATTTGAAACAATCACTCAAATAAAATTTCAAATGAACTACAAAAATATTTTTATATGAGGGAAGGTAGTTTGTTTGTTTTGTCCCAATGGTTCAAGAAACCAAGGTCATAATGACACAAGGAAAGTTGTTAAATTTGACATGTGTATTCTTAGAAAAATAAAATTAACAAATAGTTGTAGAAGGCTGCACATTGTCAACATGAAAGGCATGTAGTTAAAATACATGATAGAATGTGCACAATATTATTTAACATGGATGCCAATTTTGTAAAAACATTTGATACTCAATGTTAACATTTTAGATTCCAATTGCCTATGTATCAATTATCAAGACATTTTTACCCAATTACAAATATGTTTTAACGATAAATGTAATTGACACTTAATATTTATTAAACATTTCATATATTAAAGATGTAAACTAAATATGTAAGTATAACATTTGGTATATATGTGGTATTTTCACAAGAAATGACATCTTTAAAATTTTAAAAGTATAACTCAACCTAAGATGTGAACCTAAAGAATTACACGTAGTGCATACTAGATTACAATGATACATGTGTTAGTATCACAATTTACAACAATGTTTACATTTTCTAAAAACCATGGCAACATAGATTGTCATGTCCAAGGGTAGAAGATTGTTAAATTTTCAATTTTTTCCAACTTGTGACTTTAGATAACATTACATACATTAATCCTTGTGCAAAAGATTCATGAATATCATTGCACCTTGGGATTTGTGCCCTATAATTGCATAACCTAACATTAATAGAAGTGATGTTTTGTAAAAATGTCTTTGAAAATCATATTTGTTTTGAATTGATTTTTTCCAAACTATTTACACGTATCCTAATGGATTGAGTGTAATGGAAATGATGCAAACATTATTTTCTAAATCAAACTCCAACTTTGTTATGATTCTAGCGGTTCCATTTGTAGCACCAACTTTTAAATCAATGTTTTCAATCAACATAACCAATGTTCCCAATGCAACATGTTGCATGTGATTGAATCTTTTATTGTTGACTTGAAATTGAATGTGTTCAACATTCCTTGCATTTATCTCCAATTGAAGAGCATAAATTTGGTCAATTAGAAATTTCTTATGAAGAATCAAATTGTTGTAATAATCAACGTCCTTCCGATGTGTGCAAAGTATTGTTGTTTTGTCATCAAAATATTATTCTATTAATTATTCATCAATGTAGCAAATGTTCAAAATTGATGAAGTTTCTTCTTCCATTGGTGTTCAACAACATATTATGTTCAACAAAGAACAATATTCTGGATTTTCAACATGTCTAATTGAAAATTTCAAAGTATGGTACGTTGCAAAATTCCAATCAATTGCATTATAATTTTATTTTTTTGACAATAATTTTCTATGTCTAACATATGGCAATGACATATTGTTGGAAGTTATGCATTGTCACCTGCCAAAATCACTAATTTAAAATGATATGGTTCATTTGTATCATTCTCAACTTGGTGTAATCTAGTTTCAATGATTTGCAACAATGTACTTGTCATCATTGACATTTTGTCAATAATGATGATGTCAGCTTTTTTGAAAATTTGAAATTCAACACTTAATTTTTTTAATGGCTAGACATATCATTTGCATTGTATATAAAACATGATGTGGATAGTTGAAGCTTTTGAACTAAGCCTTGATGTTGCACATCATGTTATTGTAGTAAATATATAACCTTCTTTTTCAATAACATATAATATTTGATCAAATATTGAATGAAAAATGTCTTTCCACTACTAGGATTTCTTGACATAAAACATGTTCACAAATAATGAATATGCATAGCTATAAAAAATAATTAACTATATAATTTAGTGACAATGTAAGATATTTTGCAAAATTAATAGTGTATAATATAAGTATAAAAAAGGATACCATATTATAGATTTCATACATGTAATAGAAATATGCATAACTTTTAGGTGGTAATTATTTTAATATTTGAAATGAAATTATATTTAATATTCACAAAAATCAAATAAGTTATGTACCTAAAATGACATGTAAACCATTTGTTTTAGAATAAATGATCTTGAATATATGCATTTATTCATGTGACAAATTGCATTTTCCAAATAATCACCAACATCATGTATCCAATAATTTGGACCAATTAGACCAATTTGTGATCCAACACATGTAACATCATCAATATTGATTGGTAAATTTTGTGAATTTTCAAAAAGATGTTTCTCCAAAAAATTGTTGTTTATTTGGTTTTGTTTTTCATCATCATATAAGTTTCTCTTCCCATATTCAAATATGAATTTTTGCAAACAATTAAGAGTCTTCACAATACCACAAACAAAACATTCATGATAATATGATCTTGTGGATTTGTGGGAAAAAGCAATTCACATTTTGTAAAAATATAATGTTGTTTAATAATACATGTTGAAAAAGAATGGTTCAACATGTTTGTCAAGATTGAAGTCTCTAAACTGCACCAAGTATTCATTTTTATATTAAAGAATCCTAATTTTTCTTTGCCCAAACATGTTTCTTCAATTATTATTATTGTGGAAAAAAATGTTTCTAATACTTTGTAAATGTGTATTGGGCCATGTCAGAAGGTTGCACACAATATATATCAATGGGATGAAATCCAAGTATCCTAGATTTAGTCACCATTTTTGTACGCAAGTTCAGCAATTTTGAATCAACATACTTCACACTAACACTTTTTGATATGATTGGGATTTGTAAACATGAGAAGGTTGCTTCAGCTGGAAATACTAATTTTAGTTTTATTATTGTTGAAATGAATTGAAGTTGCAAAGGGGTTGCATCAACCAATCCCAAACTTCTTGCACTAGCATCATCCAATTTCGTTAATGCCTTGTGGTTCACATTTCATAGCATATTTCAAAAAATAATATGACCAATATGAATATGTGATTCATTGAATGTTCATGTGTGCACCCCACAATATCAATGTAATATAATGATAAAGCACCACATTTCAATCTTCATAACGCAAGTGATAGTATTGCCACTTGGCTCACAAGTAGTTCAAACAAACCAAAAACCATGATATGAATTTAGACAATTCTTGATTATTGTTAGCATAAATGGAATGTAACATAAAATGAACATTTATATAATATAATGTAAAAGCATAATTATTTCAATGAACAATATGATTATATTATTCAACTTATGGTTGATTATTATTATACTATGGTTTTGCAACAAGATATATAATATTAAATTTGTTATAAATTCAATGCATGTAAGTGTGTTTTACAATAAAATTTGACAAGGTTTCAAGTTCTATGTTATTTGATTTATATGTTTAATAAATGATTGCATCAAAATGTAATTGTTGAATATTTTGTTTACGTTAAATTAATTATGATTTCACCCACCTCGATGTTGCAACTCCAATTTCATGTTACATGATGTTCAACAATGCCAAAAATGTTTTCACCGCCTAGAACATAGATTGACATGAAGGCTTGAAACCTTGCACAAAATAATGCTACACACTCAACTAGGCAATCTTTTCAAGAAAATGTGTTATTGAAAAATATAGTAAGATTTTTAATGTCTTCAATTTCTTTTCATCTCAAATTTGACGATTCACTAGAAGTCAAAATGAGGTAAAATTGAGGCATTCCAAAGTTCTCCACCATCACCAATAACTCTTTGAATTGGGTATGGTGCCATTGTGGCATTAATGGAATGGAGGGTGGTAATTTGAACTTCATGATATTTTGAAATATCAATTTCTAACCATTGAGGATGTTGGCATTTTAATCTTTATACATCCTTCTACAAACATAAATGTTTTGTAACATTCAATAGGTGAATTGTTTATCACACTTGGTACATCAAGAGTAAGTATGGTGGATATAATGTTAAAACATAAAATAATGTAAACATTCTCTATTTTAAATAAGGCAATAAACCACCAATTCCATCATATGCCCCACATCCAAGTGGAAATAGGAAAGGGAGTAATGTCTTTTCAAGTGACATGTTCAATGTTGGATTGGTGCACATGCCATCTTTTCGAACCAATAACCTTTTAGTCTTGAAAAGGTTGTCATTATTGCACATATTTAATTCTCCAATTTCAAAAGCATCATCAAAATTGTGAAGAATTTTGAGACATGTGTCAAAAAACAATGACAAATTTTTAAGTGAAAGGGTTCCATACTTGAAAAAGGCCTTTCACCCGTACCAATTTTTGCAAGTATTTATTTTACAATAGAAAAAAATAAAACACATAATCCATGAGTTGGATTTGGTTTCTCAATATTGATTATGTGTTTTTGTATAAGTGGATTTGAAGACAAATTTTGGTGCAAGAAATCTTTAAGTGCCAAATTAACATCTTTTGATGTATTAGTTGGTTGAAACTTGGAGTTCTAATAGAGTAAACGATTGTCAAATAACCTAGATGCTTGTATTTGGCCATGTATGAATCTGTAATTTTGTTGTTCAATTTTCATTGATATATTAATAAGTGAAAGAAGTTGAAGATGCAACAAATTGTTAACAAGGATTTGTTTCATATAATCCATGCTTTGAAATACAACATATTTTATCCATTATAGTTTTTCATAGAATTTAAAACATGCATTGCATACATACACATGCAAACCATCACCAATGGTTGTATATGTAGACACAACAATATTTGAACAACCATACAATGTTGCACCATTGAATAACAAGTTCAAATGTATTCGAAACGACACTAAAATGTGTTATTTAAAGGTGCAATTTTCTAAGTCCACAAAATCCACAACACTTCATGTTCTTGATGAATGAAGATGTACATTTGCTCCAATTTGAATGCAATGATCCAACTTCAATCCATGACCTATCAAAAGGTTTGAAAACCTTTTGTCATTTACTTATATAGTTTTGTCATTGATGTCTTCATTTCTCTTTTAAATTTCATTTTTTATTTATGAAAATGATTTGGATTGCATTAGATATGATCATACCACCAACTACACAATGCAAATAAATAAGATGTTAGATTATAGTCCTAAAACTATTTTAAACAAATAAAAATAAACTAAAAGTGTTTTGCAATTAGGTATACTTATATTTTATGAATAAATCTAATCCATAATCATTAAAATGTCCAATTTTTATATAAGTGGTGTCTTAATGGTATGTATAAATATAGGCTATAAAATTACTTGGAAAATATATTTTAATTCATTTTTGGTGAATTAAGAATTATTCACTAAAAGTTTACATATATATATATATATTACATATACCATTCATTATAAATATTTTGATTTTTGGACTAATATCGATTTCCACACATGCTTCAATTGCAATTATAATTATTTTCCATAATACCTTTTCCCAAAAAATATATAAATTTCATCAAAGCCAAAATATATGTTTTGCATGTAATCATTCAATATGATTCCTTTTATGTTTTCTTGGTGTTATATATGATCCTTTGAAAATCATATAACCTTTTTTGTAATCTTAATTCTATTTTTAAATTTCACATTTGATTTTTTAAAATTTATTTTAAAAAGTTCATTCAATTGTTTTATATTTTCATTGAAATATGCATATATCATGATTACTAAACCAAAATATAACATTAGAATTTTTCCATTAATTATCAGTTTTTTCTAATATGTGAAATTATTTGAAAATTACACTCAAATATTCTATTTTACTATTGATGTTTGTGTTTCGCTTACAAATTCAATTTTGTAAGATTATTTTGATTTTATTTTAAAATTCAATGTTGTGAGATTTTTGAGAACTTTATTTTCAGATTCCAATTGTAATTTTACTATTTTCAACCTTTTTTTTGGATATTAAAATAAACTAATTAGTATCAATTAATGCATGACATTCTTTAATCTATAACAACTATAATGATTTTCCATAACACCTTTTGCCAAATAAACTCAAACTTCATTAAAGCCTAAATATATATTTGCATGTATTCATTCAATATAATTACTTTGATGTTTTTGTCCTATGATATTTAATGCTTTGAAAATCATAGATTGTTTTTTTATCATTAGTTACAAATTCTTTACTTCACATTTGAAAATGTTTAAAATTCATGTCCATAGTAAAACAATCATTCCATTATTTTATATTTTTATTGAAATTATGCATATTTCAAGGCCATTAAACCAACATAAAATATTAGCTCATCATTCTATCAATTATCGGTTAATTTTTTAATATATGTGAAATTATTAAAAATTACATAACCTTTTATTGTGGTCATTAATTTTCATCATTTTTCAAAAGATAAATTCAATTATCATATTTTATAACATTCATGTGCAGAAGTTTTAAAATATTACAATTCACTTTGAGTTTATTACATTCAGATTTATCATATCAATTTGTTTTCATACATTATTTTTGTAGTGCAATTTTTTAAACTTCTTTTTGGAATTGCAAAAGCGATATTTAAAATATCTTCTGTAATAGGTGAGATGAATGTATCATTTATTATAACTAATAATAAATGACCATTTACCACACTTCTACAAATTAAATTATAAGGCAAAAGTCAAGGGATGAATTGTTTTACTATTTGGAACATGTTGGGACATTTGAATCTTGGGAACATATTTGGATTTTATTAATACTAGGTGTACATAATATGCTGCAAACTTGGTGTGAACACATAACATGAAAGAACTTGATGTGAACTTAGTGGAAAGATATTTGGAAGATCAAAAATAATTTTAATTGCACTTGTGGTAATTGGAGACACACCATAATTCTATATATTGTTTGAGTTAATATGAACTTAGGTGAGTCATTTAATGAACATTGAATCTATCATTTTTTTTTGTTGTAAGTAGGAAAATTTCAATATTGTCATTTAGCATGTATGCCATTTGGCAATATTTTTTATTTCCATGTAATGATTTTGAATTGGATAACTATTTTTTAAAAAAATTAAATGTCAAGATGCACACATTTGTACCCAATTACAAACATGTAATTTATATTTATACTTTGATGTAATTTATATTAAGATTTTCGAATGTTGAAGTCTTAACCTTAAATAATGACTTACAATATTTGTGCACACTTGTATTAAAATATATATGGTACATGTATTTGGTATATTTGTAAGAAAGTATATTTTTTAAATTGCAAAAAGAATAGAATTTAACTTGAACCCATAAAAAATGCACCCAATTTGCACATTAAATGGAAAGGAGATTGGGGACACCAATCATATGAATTGCACATAATGCATATTAGTTTTTAATATTTTCAAACTTGCACATTTAATTTGAAGAAATATATAACCTTATGATGTTTTATCAATTGAATTTTTCATTTTCTATTTTGATGCTTATATTTTTATTTCTATTGATTTTGGGTTCAAAGTTCAAACACGTGCGCAACAATTTGAAAATATGTGTAAACCCTATAGAATAAGTTGTGTTATATTGAAAATGATGATGCCAAAATTGTACAATGTAAATTCCAAGTACGTATGTGAAATTTAAGTTCATGCAATTCAATAGAGAACATTATAAAATAATTATTTTTCATACAAATTAGTGATATAGTTTAATATATTTAAAGACATATAATGATGATGCATATTAGATTTCATACATGTAAATTCCTTCTTTCTATCAATTTGAATTTTCTACTATATGTATTTTGAAATTTACATGCATATTTTATAAACATTACACTTCAAACACTAGGATAAAAAGGCCATTTTCTAGCCAACCAATTTTTGATTACATGTTGGGCTCAACTTGCCATCAATAAAATAATTATATTTATTTCAACAAATTCCACGTGGCCTATTTCACACCTCAATTTAGTTGACTTTTCGACTAGGTTGGTAAGTGTACAACGTTGACCATCATTGCCAATTGACCATTGATTTTTATTTTTAATTAATTCACATCAAATTATAATGGAGATATCCACTTTCAAAATTTGTTAAGCTCTATCATGTCGTCTACTTTGCTATTTTGGTTAGCCTTGTTTATGGATGGATGAATGTTGGAAATTTTGATGGATGAAATAATGTTTGTGTTTTCGACTATAATTCAACTTTGATTTGATTTTTAGGTTCAACTTAATTATGATTTTTTTTACAACTTTGTTGTGACTAGTTTCCAACTTTTGTAATTTCACCCTTTAATATTGAAGTTAATAACTTTCATTACACTACACCTTGTCACTAGAAACCTTAAGCTTGTTGGAAAATTTTATGTCTCATGGTGTCTAGATGTGATAGAACATCAGAAGTGGGAGAACACAAACATATTCATCTAAAGTCATTGGGCATGGTATTGGAGTGGTTAAAAAGTGTGGCATATTAAGTTGACATGTCTTTGCTTATTGAAACAAACATCTATGTCCTAGAATTTCTTCCTCAAGATTGTCTTTCAAAGTTAAGTTGCCTTGATTCATTGAGTAATAACAACTTTTCCCTAGAGAGGAGCATTGCACTAATATTATTTGGAGTGGTTGGTGCATTTGGCATCACCCTTCATGCATCCAACACACTTCCATACTCATTTGTGCTAATGTACTCCCCATAGATGTCTAGGAACATGTGCTTGCTCCGTGGTTCCTTATGCAATATAACGTTCCACCATAGGTTGGAAGAATCATCGGAATAGAAAACTTGTTGAACTTGTGATGGGAAGACAAATGGTTCATTGCCATTCACCAACATATGTCGAAAGTTGGCCATTAAAAATCCGGCCTCATCTTGTTTATAAGTTGGATTACCCCAATTATATAATTATGGTTAATAACTAATAAATATTGATTATTTAATAGTTAAGTATTTAATTAATTAAAAATTTATGAGTTAAATTATTTTTAAAATATTAATGATTAATTAAAATTATTTAGTATCTATAAACTAATTTAACTTTGTCATGAATGAAATATTTTTGTGATCTTTTTAGTATATATGTATTTCATGTGATTCATAATTTGTGATCTTGTTTTTTAAATATTTGGAAACATGTTGATGAACTTAGATGTTTTTGTGTAATAAGTTAAATTTGGACAAACCTTCAATAATTCAAAAATATTGTTGTATTAAGGTGCCCTATCATTTTTTTTTGGTTACATTAAGTTCAACAATTAGATGCGAATGTTCCATTTCAATTTCAGGGTTTTTTAAATCTTTTGTAAGGGAAACTAAAGTGAATATATTAAACAAAATCTTATTGATAAGAACATTTGTGTGGTTTTTCAAACAAAATTGTAAATATTGAATACAAATTCTAATTGATTTTTTAATAATATTTATATTATAATAAGTGTTGAACAATGAAACAACATATTTTGATGGTGAATCCCAAATTTTTTTAAAGCATTCATTAATACAAAATCAATAAAAAATGTAATTAATTGTGATAATTGGATAGGAGGTTGTTACACCACTAATTACGAAAGAGATGGAAAGTCATATAAATCTATGGTAATTTTGGAATCATTAACATGAAAAGTAGGCAAAGACCTAAATATATCACTAACATATTGAATTAATTCAAAATGTTAAAAATTGTACGTTATATGTAAAGGGATAGATTAAAAATCCATGCCACCTCAAAACATAATGTGTAAATTGGCCTTTGTAGAAATTCAACTATCCAAAATATTGCAGTGAAATCTCCCCACAAACCTCCCATACTAGCACTTAATCCCATTTTGGTCACATATTGATGTTCATTTGTGACCATGTTTTGATGCAAATCAAACAAAAAACTTGTATTTAATTATTGAACATGACATTTTGGGCTTTTTTATATTCAATAATAAACATTGATTTAAATGTGCCATGTTATTTTTTCTTAATTCAAAAGATGATAAATGATTATCCAGTAAATAAGATATATAATCAAAAAATAATTGCATATTTCATATTTGTATGTTGAAATTAGATGAAGGTCATATGAATGCAATACATGTTCAAATCATGAATCAACAAGATTTAATAAAAGTGTTTTAAAAATTAAAATTTTTAATTTAATGGATATCTATATAAACAAAAACATGGTTCCCACATAAACACATTCAAATAAGATATAATCAATGATTCATTTTAAAGATTATTTACTTTTATTTTATTATTTAAAAAATTCCTTGTATAAAAAAAAATTCATATTAGAAAATTGATTAGATGGGAAAATTGCTTGAATAATTGTTAGCATTGAAAAAAAATAATTAGAAAAATATTTGTATTAAACATTTGCATGCACTAAAAATTTATTTTCATTGAAAAAATACTTACATTGAAAAATTATTTGCATTGAAAAACTACTTATATTGAAAAATCATTTGCATTGAAAAATTACTTTCATTGAAAAAATTGTTTCAATTGAAAATACTACTTGGATCAAGAAACTACTTTCATAAATAAAAAATTTGGATTAAAAAATTGCTTTCATTGAAAAACTATTTTCATTAAAAAAATTGCTTGCATTGAAAAACTACTTATATTGAAAAAGTATTTTCATTGAAAAAACTACTTGCTTTGAAAAAAAATGCTTGCATTGAAAAACTAATTTCATTGAAAAAATTGCTTACATTGAAAAACTACTTTCATTCAAAAAATTATGTCCACTAAAAAATTGTTTTCATTGAAAAATTACTTGCATTGAAAAAAATAATTCATTAAAAAAACTACTTCCATTGAAAAGTTGTTTTCATTGAGAAAATTACTTCCATAAAAAAACTGTTTTCATTGAAAAAATACTTAGGATACAAAATGTTGCATTTAAAAACTTTTTTGGCACTTGATGTAAATTGATGTATGAGAACTTTCCTATTCCTCTAGAAAAAAATTATGAAAATGATTATATAACATGGGCTATTTAAACCAAATTTTAACATAGGGAGTTGCCATGTATGTAGATTATTCATATATTAAATATAACTATAAAAAGGTCACCCAAAAACTATCAACCTTAATGTCTAAAAGGGGTTTTTTTTTAAATTTGATTTTGATACATCAAAATCAAACTTGTGTTTCACACTTGTGTGGACATTATCATTAAGAATAATTGTTGAAGGAGTAACCAAACATTCACCCTTCAAACTAGTTTCCATTTGTGGGATAAATTGTTGGATATCTTCTTGAAAGTCAACAAGGGCATATGTGGTTGACAATTGAAATTTACCATG
>Ga0209208_10009763_pt1 | contig 12571 bp, 2 predicted proteins | sample S1TSphfallax_3_FD_187694 | JGI IMG/M metagenome (GOLD analysis project Ga0209208, IMG submission 187694) | Host-associated microbial communities from peat moss isolated from Minnesota, USA - S1T2_Fd - Sphagnum fallax MG (SPAdes) (version 2) | ecosystem: Host-associated > Plants > Peat moss >...
CTTCCCCCTTATATTATATTATGTACCTCTCCATGAGGCCCACATCCAAATGATATTTTGTCCTGGGACTCCCAAATGGGAGTCCCGAAATTTTCAAAGTTGGGACTCCCACAACTTTGAGGCCCCATAACTTTGTGTGTAGACCTTCAATTGAGATGAACTTTTAAGCAAAGTTGTAGCCTTTGTCAAGAACTTTCAAACGGTATGTCGGATGCCACCTGCACATAAGGAAATCGGGTCGATTCCCGACTTTTAATGGTCGGGAGTTAAATTGCCAATTTGACTCTTGACTTTTTTTTTGGCCATAACTTGTGTTTCAAATGTCCAAATGCGTCATGCAAGCCCATTTTAGACATCTAAGTTCCAAGAGCTTTCCAATGGTATAAGGAACTTCTTAATCCATTGGATTCTGACCCCTACAATTACTCTTTAAAAATTTGGGAGTCTATTGAGACTCCAACTCCCAAAGTGGGAACTCCCTTGGGAGTGCGAGGGTTTATTCCCCACACTCTTTTACACTCCCAGGAGCATGAAATGTGACTTTTAGCCTCCTCTTGGCCCACTCCCCTTGCAAGCCCTTACCTTGGTTGCAAACCCAAGGCTAAGGTTGTGACACATATTTTCAAAGGTTGCATTTTGATTTGGAGGCAAATTATTTATGTTGCATGTCACAAAGCCTAACACTAATGTTGTGAACATGGTCATTAAGGAGGCTTGGGTTGAAGTTACCAATTTGGTGGAAGAATAGTGTTCCTTAATTACAATGAGTTTCATTGTTGAATTAGGGAAGCATTTTCCAATGTAAGAGCTACTTAATGCAATTGGGGTAATCTACCCTTATTATTGGCTTGCTTTAGAGGCTAAAAACACTTTTCCATGACACATTTTGGGCACCCCAAGAACTTGGGGACTTTTTGTATGTTTGTTAAACCCTGTAACTCTTGATCAACAATCCTTTTTTTTATAAATATTAACCATCCAAAACCAATATGTGATTGCCATGGTGCCTCCTTTTGTTTACAACCAAATTCAACCAAATGGATAGTGTGTTCATACAAATATGTTAAACATGATTTGAGTTAGCTAGAAGGACCCTTTAGATCCAATATGACTTTTAAGCAACGTAAACAATGTAAGTTAGAAATGTTGAGAGGGTAGCCTCCCAAGATAACAATGTTGTTAAGATGCATGAAATGCACATTATGAAAGGATGCATTACCTAAGCAAAAGGAAATTCTCACGTCATGCCAATTAAGCATACAATCAAATTTTAACAATAATATGGGACTTGTGAACACCACATAAAACAAGTTTGGAAATTTCTTTGGGGATGAAAATTTGGCATCCCCTTCAACCCCATCAAGTAGTCAGTAGTTTTAGAATTTAGAACTTTCAATGAAAATCCTAGGATTTCTACGAATAATCCCTTGTAATAATTCAATATACAACCAATAAATGGTAGTGTAGGGTAAGGCCATAGTAATGGGGCATTCCCAAAATGAAGATCCTTTGAAACAAGAGACAAGCTTGGGCTTGAATTTGCAAATATCCTAGTTTGAGGATTTTATCCATAGTAAAATCTAAGGCTATAATTTCAAGCAATAACTTACACAAAAAGGAATTCACATAGAAACGAAGAAGGCAACAAATTTTATAGCCGTGGGCAATAATTTTCACAAATAAAATAGCACATGAAATTTTCTTTTGGGTAAATATAACATACAAGTGTAAGGTGGGAAATTCCTTCAAAAATTTCCAAAATGAAGGGGCTTAAGTGAGGGGGTAACCAAGGGCTTTACCCACCCATGGTCTGTAAACAAATAGGAGATCCACTCAAGTGGAAACATAAATCTTTATTGAAAGGAAACTAAAACATAATGTTCACAACATTGAACATAACATCAAGAACTCCTCAAGGTTTTTGTCACGTGAAATACATCAACTTGGGCAATGAAGAAAAAAAAACCAAACCATCAACACCAAGGTATTTACCTAAAAGACCAAACCACAAATAACCAATCTAATATAAGTAAAGAAAGTAATTCAACCTTGTGAAAGTAACCTAGTTACTTTCCTACTCCAGTAACTAATGAAACCTAACTAGTTGAACTTGAATTCTCAACATGGTCTTGATCCATGGTATAACACAAAATAGATATTACCATGAACCTCAACATATGTACTATAATATCTTTTCAGGTTTTGGCACAATGGTGTTGAATAATTAAAATAATTTGAAGTTTCTCTTTTGGCATCACAATTTTGGATTTTGAAATTTTCAACATATAATGATTAAATACTATAAAATCACAATTGTTATCAAAAAGTGTTTGTTGTACTTTAGGTTAGATTGATTAAAGACAATACATGTTGAGTGAGAAGGCAGTTGGTTCGGATCTAGTTACATTTATTGAATATTCAAGATTCGTTTTTAAAAATATTTTTTGACAAAACTGAAAATAATATGATTAGCACCAAAGCTGAAGAGGTACTCTGTTAGATAACAAGGTTTATAAAGGGGGAAGGTTCATATGTGTCCTCCTTAGGAGACAAGGATGTTATGTGTAGGGTAAAGCCCAAGGTTGTAAACATGACCAATTTTGGTAATGCCCATGGCCAAAGGTGTTACATGGCATACAAATTGACAATTTATTTTAAATCTTAATTTTTTCCCCATTATACCTAGTGGGTGTGTTGGATTTGTTTAAAAATTTTAAAAATTATCACGAGGGAATTGAGGATTCAATGTGTAATAGATGTTTATAAAAAGGGTTTTTGCATAGATGTTATTTGTGAACTTTATTTTACCAAACAAACATTAGAATACAGTCATATGCAACCTATTCTTATGAAATGGGGCTAGGTAAGCATAACATCTAGAAAATGATTAGCATGTAAAAGCATACATTGTTCCAGCCACATAGCCTAAAGATGCTTAAGCCCTTTTTACATTAGAGCTTGAAATGACCATCAAAATAGAAAATTTATGATTGAAGGAAAGCCATTTCAGGGTTCAAGTTCATTTTACACAAGGTTCAAAGACCAAGGAAATGTAAATGGATGAAAAATCAATAGTAAATGCATTATGCATACTGTGTCATGATTTAACACACTTGTTGCCAAGCTCACCTCTTGGCCTAATGGACTTATTGTTAGGCCCACTTATTTGAGGTGCCATGAGGTTGGCCATACTAGCAGGTCTATTAGACCATCAGTTCAAAAAACCATGACTGGCTAGATTTTAATGGTCTAAATTTTATTATTATTATTATTAGAGGTTGGTTGGACATTTGGTACACCTTGAGCCTAAAAAACCAGGATTGGTCTACAAACTTTTTGTGATGATTTTTTCTCAATTGTTTTTTGAAGGTGGGCATGAAGTTCATTAGCCCATGGGCCAACAAGGCCATGATTGGTTGGATTTCTTAATGTCTATATTTTAAAAAGGCTTTAATGTTTTCTTTGGAAGATGGGTGCAAAATTTGTTAACCCAAGGTTCAAAAACATCGTGATTGGTAAAAAAATTACATATTTTTCTAATTTTTAGAAAATATTTTAAAAATAAAAGGTGGACATGAGATTTGTTAGCCCATGGCCCAATTTTTTTTTGTTTGGTCAGATTTGTTTTACATATGTTTCTCTTAATGATTCATGAAAATCTTATGTGTTAAAATGGGGAAAGTGGAGAAAGAATAAATGGAAGGAAAGTGATGAAGAATAAGAATAAAATAAAATAAAATCCTAATCCAATAGTAATAAAAATTTATGTAGAATATCAAGTTTAAAATCAAAACCTACATAAATAATTTGTTACCTTTTTTGGCTCCGTTATAATGTGTTGGTACCTCAATAAAGTTAATTTTCACTTTACATTACACTCGACAACATGATTTCTGAATTTCCATGGGACAGCCTTGCATGTGTTTTGAGGACTCTCAACATTTTCATGGTTTTGATCAGACCCTCGACACAGTGTAAAGAGGGCCATATATTAATCTTGATAGGACTTTTTAAAAATTTGGTCTCTAAGTAATGTTCAAAAGTGTCCAGCTACTTTGTACTCACCTCGGTATTTCAACATCCCAGATGAGAAAATTACTTGGAGTTAATTATGGTGCCTTCCCAAAACACTTAAAAATAATGGCCAGGTTTTTATGGTGATGTGAGACTATGACTTCCATGGGGCCTAACCCATTCATCCACTTGAAGCCACTTTAACCAATCTACCATTTTGCAGTTTTCATGACTACTTTCACTTGCAACACTCACAATTGAAAGTTCATCCACTGGCATTAGCTCTTAACTTTGTGGGGCCACTATTGGGGTTTCTTCATAGGCCCAGATTAACAAAATGCTACAACAAACAAGCAAGCAAGCAAATGAGCCCCTCCTTATCAAAGACCCAAAAGCTGCAAGCTCCAGCTGGTAAGCTGAGCTTTTGCAGGTAGAATCTACAAAAAGTTACAAAGTCTGCACCATAAACAAATGCTTCTTTTTGGACTGCACAAATTAAAAGCTACATTAAACAAAATGTTGAACAACTAGTTTTGGACAACTAGCTAGGCTCTCCGAAATCAAGTCAAAATGTAAGACCCTAAAAAGCTTATCATGAGGGGCAGTCGCTTGCTGATCCATTCTCTATTTGTCAGTAGTACCCCTTGCAAAGAACACCCTAGCTATTTGATTAGGGGGGTGGGGATGTATAGATGCGCCCAAAGTTGTTGTCTTTCTTACAATAAAAAAAGTGTGATTATGTGTGCAAGGAGCCACTTTGATTGGCCCAACACAATGTTTTTTTGGGAAACTTTGGGTACTCTCCCAAAGTGGAAGTATAGGGGTTGTTCTATTCAGCCCACCTTTACAGGCTATGCATGTTCAACTTTGGCCAAACAAATATTGGATAAAGTGTTGTGCTATTGGGAGCACCTTGGGAACTTGGGGAACATGATGAGAATAACATTGGGAACCTATGGAAACCCTAAACCTTGCAACCCCATCCCACCCCGCCAAGGGAAAAAGATAGGCCCTCATGGGTGCATGTTTGGCCATCTCATTTGCTGCATGAGAATTAACCTGTTTGTAACCATTCTTGGCCTAGGGTAATACCCCTCCCCAAGAGCATCGGTCCCAGTTATTCTCTAAAAGAATCAATATGACTATGATTCGCTACCAGCAGCTCCATTAGGATCACAATGGCCTATACACATTTACATATGCACCAAGATATTCCAATTGTAAAATGGCCAACAAAAGAAAATCACTTTTTTATTGGCTTCCTATAATGATTAGCCCAGGTGTTGGCAGTTAAATATTCCTTCATTTTACATTGTTCAATTTTTCATGGTTATGCGTGAGCGTGGGGCAATAATTAACAATTTATGTTGGATGTGATAAGAGCATCTCCAAGGGTGCTCAGTATCTGACCTTGCAAAAATATTTCTCCAAATCCAAGTTTAGTTATTTTCTTTTTCCAACCCCATTTATAAACTAAAACTGCGATTACAAATAGGTGGGAGACTACTAATAGCAACCCACCTGGACCAATCAAACTCTTTAGCCAATTAGGTGTTAGGATTTGCTTTACCTTTTACTAGCCTTTGCATCCTGTGCAAAAATGCTGGGCCAAGACCGTTTTGCTGAGCCCAACAGCATGTTTTGACTTTTCTTCATCCAATTTTCTTTTCAAGGCACACATATTGGAAGAGTAGCTCCACCTATGACTGGCACAATATGTTTTGAATGAAGTCCATTTTATTTTATTTTTTACTTGGGCTAGTAAATGCTATTTGGTCTAGTCAATCCACGCATGATGCAATGCTTCTAAAAGTCACCACATGAGAAGATGACTACTCTAGATTGGCCACCAATATGATTGCATGAAGTGATTGAGATTAAACCATCTCTCAATCCTATATTGTCGAATTTTGAGGTGAGGAATGAGAAAAACAATTGAACACCATATTGAATGTAATAAGCGTGACTAAATGCCTGGAAAGGGGATACCCATGAAACTTCTCTAACCATTGAGAGGACCAAATAAGGGGTGTGCGCGGTGATACTCTTGCAAAAGGGGCCATCACGCTCTTATTATTGCTCCCATTTGTGATGTAAAGAGTGTACCCTGCTGCTCAAAGCACACTGAACAATAAATATGCAATTTTAGTCCATAAGAAGATGGTACAAGAAATTGATGATAAGTACTTAGCCATTTTTTTGCAGAGAACTTGGACACTTTTCCTGACATGTTGGATCCAGTATTTGTACTGCTAACTAGCTAGCACTGGTTCCCCTCTTTTGATTTTAACATGCAGGCAGGCAGGCTTGAGATGGGCTATTACAGCTATTGTAATCAGACTAGGCTTGTTTTTAATGAATTATTAACAAACGGGTTGGATCAGATTTGTGACTGATCTCCTTTGTTGACAAATCCATCCCGTGTGCTCGCCATTTCAGGTTTGAAGGCTTGAGTTTGATGACATTACAATGTACTTTGTGAATTTTGTCGCATTCATCCGGATGATGGTGTACGTAGGTGTGCAAGGGTGGGCCTCCTCTCATCGACTTTCTATTGATGTGTTTTGCCTTGTTTTTATAGTGGTGAACAAAAATATAAAATGTGTGCTTTCAGTTGCACCACATCAGCTAGAGTCCTACTCTCTTGCATGCCTTCTACCTAACCCACCTTCTTCGTTGTCATCAAATTATGTTAAAAGACAGTTTGGTTTGGTCATTAAGCTTAAGCGATTTCTAAGTTGCTTCCTTTTTTGCTTTCACCTGAACATTAGAGATACTCGTGAAGTCAGGAAAAGACATCATCAGTACCCTTGGTAATACACAGAGTGAGACTTATAAAAAAACTGCAAAAAAAAGTACATTAGCATTCAACCAAGGTTGAAACTCAGAAAACCATCAATTTTGATGGTTCCTGAGTTTCACCCTGTCTTGCTTTTATCCTGAGTGCCTCCACTGCTGCTACATAGATTGTCACCGCTCCTAACTGTACAACTATTGTAATACATAGGCTAGGTTAGGCTGGGTACGGCCCATTTTGGCTCCTAAATTAAGCCCTCGCGCAAGCCCTCTAGTGCAAGCTCAAGGGTGAGATGAGTGCCAGAATCAGCACTTCCCAGCCCATTATCTAAAGGCAAGGGAACTGCTTGGAGAACTCATGGGAATGCTCCAAAATTGCCCCACTGCTGTATGGTGGCCAGGGCTATAATTTGGCCTCTCCCTGCAATGTCAAACAAACTTGGAACCGAGCTTGTAACCCAATGGATCCCATAATTTGGCCTCTCCCTTCAATGTCAAACAAACGTGCAACAGAGCTTGTAACCCAATGGACCCCCTAACTCTGTCAACATTTCTCTTCTTGTAAAATCGGTGAAACCGTGCTGGATGATGGTGGTCTAGTGGTGATGATATGGCAAAACCTAGGTCTCAATGTGCATTACTCATTACCTAGGCTAAACCATTGTTGGGGGCTTGTGAACCAACTGCATTGTGACAGCACTTTGTGACAGCAAGCCAAGTCTCTATTCTGGTGGAGTCTGGATGTCTAGACCTAGCCAAGCTATTCACTTTGCAAAACATAAAGCACTTCAGATATTTTCTGACTATTTGGAGGCGCCTTTGTATCCACGACTATCCCTGAGTCCTAAAATAAAAGGATGAATATAATGCATACAATCTAGGAGTGGCAGGGATGTTATGCTTATAAAAGTGCATTCACACTTGGTGTTAGGGACTCTAGTGTTGAGTTATTTAACATCATGCTAGTTATCTAGGACTTAAACAATTTATCATGAAACTTTTTAATTAAGCTATCACCTATTTAACATTTTGTGCCACATAGAATGCGACTTAGATTTTCATTTAACACTGACTTAACATCAAGTGTGAATGCACCATAAGTAGGCATAAGGTTTGAGCCATCATGTCTCTCACTCATGCATAGTAAGCATAAGATCCAATGTTGTGTGATTATTTGAAATTTTTAAATAAAAATTTCAGAATCAAGAACTGACGTTTAAATTTTAAAAATCAGAATCAGAGAATCACTGGTTCCAGTCAATTCAGAAACATCAAAGAAACAATAATTTTCATGAAATAATCAACAAAGAAACAGCTGCTATTATGAAGGCGAATTTTTTGAATGTTTTAAAAATAATTGAGCACCAAGGTTCTATACCAAAACCAATTTTTTGGGGCTCCTGTTACTGGGTAAGTGAGAATAAACCCAAGTTGATAATTAATGGGCATCTAAAGCAGATTCTAATAACTGCACAACACTGATAAGATCCCTCTTACTCTTATCACATTGTGATATATACCTGTCTTGGCTGATGACGAGGTTTGCCTCCTGCTTAACTTTGGCCAAGGCCCATCGGCGAGGGAATTCCAAAATCTGGGGCCAGACTTGGTTACCGATTGTCCTAAGCCTTGGTTACTGCTTGTCCTCCACCTTGGGGGCTTTACCCTACAGTTGGTATGCTTTTCTAGGCTATGTATACAAGGGACCAACATCAAGCCAATGGCTAGATTCAGAACTGAGGGAGCCACTCTTGGAACAATTGGCATAAGATTTCAAATGCTCTAAGTGTGGCAATGATTGTTCGAAAGGGTGAGGTATCATTCATGTCTCATCTCACAATCTCACCTCCATGAGAAGCCTACCAAGTGTCACCTCATCTCCCTTAATTTTATGCAAATCTTATCTCCTCATCCATCTAAAGCTTTTGGATATGAACAATGGATTGGTTAAATATTGACACTGCAGTTTATGGTGGGTTTCAAATGTTCAACCCACTATTGGGCATGTACATGGATAGAACCCTCGGATATAAACACGTACTTAATCTGGTGTCAAGAAACTGACCAAACCAGTATAACCTTGCCCTACTATTCTTATGATCCCCTTATATGGGCCCAGGGTTGCTGTGCCTCAGATGAAGTAAAACTGGAGTTCAACTTCCATTTGTGACCAGTTTTGGAACAGCCGGTAGTCTCATCCCTTGTTTTTTCACCACATTGAGATTTGTCTTCACTTTTATTGCTTGTCCCTTCTTTTGGCAAAACTGAGGGTTTCTTCACTCCTAATTCTGGCCACTTTACTGATAACGTTTATATTTTTTAGAAGTGTTTTAATTTTCCCAAACAAAATTAAACCATCCTTTTATAATATCTGGTTACCGAACATAACCTGCCCTTATGAGACTCAAGATGCCTTCATTTCAATCATGAAGAGAGTGGTTATGGCAGTTTCATCCAAGAAGTGAAAGATTTCAAGTCAGTGCCCCAATGAGAGCCAAGGGTAGTTACTAGTATCTTGTGCTAAATACTAGGTTGCTACTGGATCGAAGGTTATGGCTTGTAACTCATGACTTGATAGCCAATTGGAACATTGAAATTCTCTTATTAGGGTTAATTACGTAGTATATAAAAGCCTTGATGGAGTTCCATGGAGAAACAATATATATAAATGATTAAGTAGTGTTTATGTACATGTTCCAAGAGCTATATAAAGGGGGCCCCATAACTTAGTGAGGTTTACAACAAACAAGTTTGACAAAAAACTTGAAAAATGAAAAAAATCTAGTAAAAGTTAGAAACCCAAGATAAGCCCCCTTCTCAATAACTTTTGGTGGTGTTGGGTTCATCAACATCCACCATCACCCCAACAGCCTATTTAGGGAGTTGGGCCCTTGTTGTTTCAATCATAACTATTAAGTTTATAGTTGATCAATGTTCCTTTCTTCTTGAAACCTTAACATGAGTCAACAACACATTTCATTTCCAACAACATTTCAAAACGACATGTGATTTTCTACCACCCTCAACATATGTGTATCTTTTTTTATTTGAACAATTCATTGGACAACAAATGGTTCTAACTTCAAAATTCCATTTCACAATGTGTACACCATCATACCTTTTCCAACATGCTCTCCGATGGTATATTTAAGGCCCATTGTGCTTGAATTTTATCATGTTTTGGTTCAAGGGCAAGTGCTTGGTTTATAATTCGATTAGTCTTCTTAGCCTTTCAATTGTTTTTCCAATATTTTGCGCAACATTTCGCAAATGACTTGGATTACCCCATCCTTCAATCGCAAGCATCCCTCAATGTGTGTCCACACATCCTATTGACCCTATGGGTATCCATCTCTTATGTTGTGTTCATGGCAATGAACGCATTGGAACCCATGATGTAATTTGCAAAACCTTTGTCACCGTTGTACAAGATGGTGGCTTCCATGTGGGACAAAAACAATAACATGTGCTTCTTTCAGCCACATTCAACTCCTCTTGTTGACTCGTTGACATTGTGCTTATCAAAGATGGCATTCACACCCTAGCCAATGATGTCATTGACGACCCAACTTGAGCATATTTACCTCCTCAATCTTGCACAACTCAAGAATTTTCCACCTTCAATGTAGCTTAAGCCAAGGAAAGGGGCTATCACAACCAACACCCCACTAATCAATTCCTTCCCTTAGTAATTGAAGTATTTGATTGTTTACACAAATATGTAAATCTATTTTTACACAATTAGGCCAATGTCATTTGAAACTTGAAAAGGCCAAAGGGCTCTCATCTTTCTACCTTGGTCATTTTTTTTCTCAAAAAGTTTCAATCACATTACAAAGAATGCAAGCATCGTCCTTCTTAAGTCAAGTGATAGTTGTAAGCTTAGCTACTTCCCAATTTCGCCCCTTCAAGACACACCTCCCATCACCACAACTGATCTATTGCAAGCCGTTTGATTTTTGACATATAAATATGGCCAACCTCCCACAAGTAGTGGGTTATAGACATAGAGAGATTTTCACACCTACTTTTAGCCAACTTGACGTCCTGTGACTTTTCCCTTTTTCTTAATTTACTCTTTTGTACAGGTTCCTAATCTACAGTGTGTTTCTTTTTTAATAAAACTTTACAACACTTTCTTCTTCAAGAGAGAAGGCTTCAGAAAATCTTTCCAACAATAAAGTTATCTGTAAAGTCACCCTCTCTTTCACCCTTCTATTCCCTTTTTCAGTAGTATCCAAAAGGTGAGGAAATATGGTTAAATCTCAGTATGAAATGCCGAATCTCAACATCTAATGCACAAGGTTCAAGAGTAATTATAGTAATTGTACAGGTAGGAGTGGTGAAAATATATGTAGCAGCAGTGGAGGCCCTCAAAGGAAAGATAGGATGAAACTCGGTTTACCACCTAAATTGATGAAAAAACTAGTTTGGTCCCCAGTTATTTCGTTTTGCAAAATTTTCATTTCTAGATACATATTGACGGCCTATTATGCAGAAACTGGCCATTCTCGCCCCCTAATTGTGTGACTTTATGGATAACTCTAATACACTAAACTCAAAACCAAGGAGTTCCTTTTCAAAATAGGTACACTTGATGGATGGAAGCCAATTGAATTTGAACTGTTATTGCATTCTATTTCATGAACTTTGTGGGGCTTCAGATGAATTAGTTAGTATATGTCTGCCCATAACACATTCCTGGGGACACACGATCCAACTTCATAATAATATTTCTCTAAAGATGTTAGTTCAATGCTAGTGCAACAACAAAGAAAGTCATCTCCTGGCCAAGGAAATTCATCATGGTGCATGTATATTTGTCGATTGCCTGTGTAAGAAAAGAGTGTGGGGCTCAAGAGTCAGGGGAAAGAGTGAGCGGTGAGCATTCTTCACGCTATGCCCCAAAAAAGGAAAGCACTTATATAAAAAATGACCGGCGCAAAGCAAGGTGACCAACTACTAGAAACAGCTAAACACAACAAAACACACAAACAACATTAGAGAGCCCACCTGTGAGAGAGAGAGAAGCTAGTACTACATTTGTTGTCAACTTGCAGTAATAAAATAATGAACTTCAAAATGACTGGCACAAACCAAGGTGACCAACTACTACAAACCTCTAAACACAACAAAACACACACATATTAGAGAGCCCACCTGAGCTAATACTACCCCTCCCCCTCCCCCCAAAAACATAATTACATAAAGTTATTATTTTAAAAAACAGAAAAGCTCTGAGTCGCACAAGTTCCAGTTGGCCTCTCCATTTAATTAATACAATAAAATCTCGGATATATCATTTCTGTACAAAGAGTGGAACAAAAATTTCCCATGAACCCATAAAGGTGACCACAATCATGTTATTAACATTGTACCTAGGTTGGTTTGGCAACAAGGTGCTTAATAATTATTAATGTTTTGTCAGTTATGTATCTTAGTAAAAATATAATATTGAATTCAGCATTAGACTAAATAATGAACTTATTGTGCTTAAAGAGGTTCATTCAGATTATTGACATGGTGAACATGTATTTTTCAAATTTCACGATAATTTTAAAATGTCATTGATTAGTGCGTAACCAGCTTAGGCGACACTAGGGTATTCAATAGTTACCTTCAATTGCAAGGCTGAAACACTGAACCGAGGTACTATTATCACCATGAATAAAATACATATTTCCATTGTGTGCTTGGGGGGGGGGGAGTTTGAAGGAGGGAATGGAGCATAGAGACAAAATAGGAATTGGAAGAAAAAGGA
>Ga0209208_10009764_pt1 | contig 12571 bp, 9 predicted proteins | sample S1TSphfallax_3_FD_187694 | JGI IMG/M metagenome (GOLD analysis project Ga0209208, IMG submission 187694) | Host-associated microbial communities from peat moss isolated from Minnesota, USA - S1T2_Fd - Sphagnum fallax MG (SPAdes) (version 2) | ecosystem: Host-associated > Plants > Peat moss >...
TTTTTAAATGTTATGTGAGAATCAAAATTGACGATTCTCACCAAAAAAGTGAAAATTGTTCAACATTAAAAAATAACTAATTTCAATCATACTTGGTGTTAGGGACTTATGTGTTAACTCCCTTAACACCAAACTAGGTTTTTAAGATTTATTTATCATTAAGTACAATTTTAAGTTAACTTTTAAATTTTTCATTTACACCTATGATATGAAAATGTTTATTAACAGCTAGATCCATGTTAAGCCTTAACTTTTTTCCATTATCATTTATGATGAAGATAATTTTTTTTGCATGTTGTCTCTTTTGTTATGTTGGGTAGGCAATGAATGGGTGGGTGGCAAATACATAGGTAGGTGGGTACGTAGGTATGTAGGCTAAATAGGTAAATATAAATAAGTAGACATGGATGGGTAAAGGAACATTGGAAAACATTTTGTTAAGTTATCATTGATTTTAATATTTTTTTTTAAAAAATTGTTACCAAACATTGAATTTTTATTCCAAAAAAATTATTTGGTGAAATTTTTATGTTAAATTAACATTCTTATTTTGATTATAACAATTTTCCTTACCCTTCTTAACATCCACTTAACACTAATTTAACATCAAGTGTGATTGTAAAATAATTATATTCCAAAGGTATCTCACATTCATGAATATCCTTCATAGAAAAGTGGAGGAATAATATGGTGTTTGAAGTACATTAGAAGCCTTTTTTGCCTTTTGGCGATTATATATTTGGTTTCAATTTTCAAATTGAAGGTTTGGCTCAAAAGTTTACAATGTTCCAATGTTTGAAATTACATTGTTGAAAGTCAAAACATTATAACCATTTTAATTTCATTTTTGTTTATCTAGAAAATAGATTTCAAGGTTTTTTTGGATTTTTTCGAAGAGCATCCAAATCACTTTTTCAGGTTATTTTAAATCTATTATCCATTTTCAAATTGAAAAAGGAAAGAAGTGATGATTTTTCATTTTTTTTAGATCGCATCCTCTTTCATCACTACAACAAGAAGACAAACGAATTTTCCATCAAGTGCAACAACACAAAAGGTCAATTGTTTTTTTAACCACAAATTACACACAAGTTTTCTAAAAATTCTAGTTTTGTAATTTACTATTAGCATCAAGAAGCATTTTGCTTTGGCTTGGGATGTGAATGAACAAATATGAAGACCTTGTAGGAATAGTAGGTACCTTTATATGAATAGTCATTTAAGTGCACTGATTTTTTTGTGAAAAACCTCTTTGTGAAGGTCACAAGTCCATTAAAATAGTTTTTTTGGAAACTTATGTGCAGCATTGTTTGTCTTGGGTCCTATAGGATTAAGAAAAGACGTAAAGAATGTAATATTTTGGTATTGAAATGTATAGGTTGTGTTGAACTTAGAATAGTAACGATGATGGCATTCAAAACTATAATGAAGTTAAGGTTTGATGTTAGCATAACACTTTAGTTAGGGAACCCTAGGCGATTCTTTATTTTATTTTTTATGTATTTAGTTTTGTGTGGTTGCCTTTCTAGATTTAAGATTGTCATGTAAAAGCAAGTAATCTTTAAAAAGTGGGGCCTATTTTTTATTGTGCTCTTAATAAACCTATTTTTTCATGGGCACAAAATGTTGCATATCCCCTAGTTCATCATGTATCATCAAACTTCATAGTTTGCATTACCCATTTGCCTTTTTTCGCATCAACAATATAGACCTATTTTTCACTTCATTTCCTATGTAAACCACAAACCACTCACTACCACCCCCTACCATTCTAACAAACCATGCACCACCTACTAGTTCTTCTATTGACCCCTAGCATTTCATGCAAATGTGGGGCCCCAACCTTACACTTTCCTAATCCTCCCTAGATAATGCACATGTAGGACCTTTTCCCCCATCTACTCTATCAACCCCTATAATTGTTCATGATCAAATCCCAAACATGCCCACAACTTTCACCTAAAGCCTCTTGCCCCGTTTGTGGGTGTCAATTTACCTTTTGAAGGTTAGTTCATCATTAAAATTCATATCAAACATCCAATCACTATGACAAAAAAAATGTTTTGCAATTGGCCTTGAAATTCAAATTTTTAGTTGTAAAAGACACTTTCAACTCACTATATTTATACGTTGTGAATGCTAACAAACAAGTTGCATGAATTGCAAAGTCACAACTCAACATATATATAATGCAACTCATTGCAACTCAATTGCAATTTAATCAAAACAACTCATTGTCAACTACTATGCAACTCCATTACAACTGCACCCATGATGTCATGTTAACATCATTAATTTTCATCCATCTATTAAAATTTAAAACATGGCATCATGAAGATTTTTGGACATAAATTTTTTTTTTCAAAATATTGATCTCCATCATCCATTATGATTATTAATTATGGTCTAAGATTGTGACACATGGCATAATAAAAAAATTACCAGATGGCATATTAATTATATTGTAAACACAATAACTAAAAAGGTCATACATAACCATAGGTAGATAGGAAAGTAAAACCTATTTACTTACCTTGGTAGGTAAATAATTAAGAAAACACAAGACTAAGTGCATTAAAGAATAGCCATGAATTTTTTTTTAAAATTTTATGTTTTACTTTTAGGTTAAGCTTTTTTTAAACTCATCCCAAAATGGCACATGTATTTTAATGTTAGAACATAAGAGAACAAGCCTTCTGTATATAGTTTGTAACATGGGATTTGAAGATAAAACATATGGGTTAAATCTTTTAGTTGTTCATTAGTTGCAAATTCAGTTGCAAATATAACACGTAAGCACTCAAAATGGATTAGAGCCAAAGGGAAAGCTCCATTGTTTTTGGTGTCTAAACAAAACTTGAACCCCCTTTATTGGCACATTTGGTAGACTAAAGATCATTAAATACATAATAGAATTGAAAAAATATGGCCCTTCAAAGTAGAGGGGGTCAAAAACTCAAAAAAACAAACCACCAAATGCTACAAAGACCAATTCCCAAACACCAAAAAAATTTCTTATATGTTGTTTTGTTATTATTAAGGTTCCAAGATGATTTGTAAAACTTCAGGTGGTGCTCCTATAACACTTTAAACCTTTTTAAATGAATAAGAATTAAGAAAGTTATGAGGTTTGAAAATAGGAGGGGTCCAAAGAGAGGAAAAAAAGGAAAAAAAAACATGTTTTGTAAGTTTGAAAGCTTATTTATCTTTTTGTTATTTTTTCATTACTCATTTTCCTTTTCACTTCAAAGATGATTTATAAAACTTGAGGTAACGCTCCCGTAACATTTTAAATCACTCAAAATGAAACACATATGATGAAAATATAAATAACTAATGAATAAGTATCATTATTAAGTTATAAATAGTTATATTATAGTCATAACATAGTTGAATAATAATACTTTAATAGTGGCGCACTAATGGCCATGCTAATTGTATTAATGGGAATCATAATCGAAAACTAGTTGCAAATGTATCCCATAATGGGTGGTGGAAATGTGAACACATGGCATGATCCCATGTACGTACATTATACACTAATTGCAACATAGTTGTTGTTTTAGTGAAATATTTATAATAATTTTAAGTAGTTGCCACATGCAACTACAATGCAACTCTTGAAAAAATCAAATATGGTTGACTGCATGTATATGTATGATGTGTATAAATTATTGTATAAAAGACCCATTTTCAACTCACTTGTAACTATAATACAATGAACTAATTTTCTGACATGGCAATTTATTTATTAATACATTGTATTTTTAAAAGGATAGTTGCACAATAGTTGTAGTACCCAAAGGATAATTGCATAACAATTGTATAAGAATTATTTTTTGAGTTTTAATTGGAGGGTAGTGTGGTTTCGGTGGATGCAATTTCCATAGTGAATTCATTAGATCCAAACCCATGTGACCATCTTGACTCAATACCCCCCTTTACTCCCACCCCACTTACATTAGCCTGGACTCAGATGTGGATCCAATTCAAGTTTTTTCTATCAGGTGATTAGGAAAATTTATACGAAAATTTCTTCTTTTGAACATAATCTTCAGCGACAAGTTCGAGCTTAATGTTCCTTCCCCAACATTATCTTCCAACTCATAAATGCCTTCTTCACAGTTTAATTCTTAAACGTGCAAAGGAATTTTTTGAAGATTTCACATTCTTACACCATTTTTTCCTACACCCATGGCCTCCCAAAGGACATTGTGTCAGATCAAGACGCAAAGTTCACAAGCAAGTTTTGGCAAACCTTGTGGAAGCATATGGGGTTAAAGCTCAAGATGAACACCTCATTCCAACCCCAAACAGATGGACAAATTGAAAGAGTGAACTTGGTTATCCAACAATTCCTAAGGAATTATGTGGCGGCGAATCAACAAGATTGGGAAGACCATTTAGAGTTGGCCGAGTTTGCTATAACAATTCAGAACACTCGGCAATAGGTTCCACCCCTTTTCAAATGGTGATGAGTAAGTCACCAATTGTGCCTACAACTTGGGTCGCACTTGGGCAGCCCCCAAGTGATACAAGTGAGGAAGTGTTGATGGTCACACAACTTGATGAAGAAAAGCAACGCTTATGGGCGATGAGTAAGGCTAACCTTGAAAAGGCGCATAAACATTACAAGGATTTTGTGGACAAGTCCTGACGAGAGGTGAATTTTGAAAAAGGAATTGAAGTGTGGTTGAACATTAAAAAATTTCGGTTGCCAAAAGGTTTAAGCCACAAGTTTTTAGGCCCATATGGGGGTCCATTCAAAGTGTTGGAAAAGAAATTTCCCGACACTTACAAATTAAAAGTACCAGAAAATTTTAGAGTTCATCCCATATTTCATGTTTCGCTTTTGAAGCTGATTTCCCATGATACCTCAAAACCTAATTAAAAGCACAACTCAAGGCTCCCATCGGACCCGATTCATAATGAACCAAAATTCGAAATGGAAATTGTGCTCAAGTCAAAGCAACTAAAGGGGCGAGAATGGGAGTACTTGGTCAAGTGGAAAGGATACCATCCAATAGAGACATCTTCAGTGAATGAGTCGGATATAGAACATGCCCAAGAAGCCATAGAAGAATTCCACAATAGACCGGCAAAGAAGCAAAAAAAACATAGAATGTGATGAGGGCATCACTTTTCTTTCAATGGGGAAGGGCGTTACACAAATGTACCACATCAAGTTGCAAGTGAAATAAAGGCTAAAGACTTCCAAGAGATTGCATCACAAACATAATGAGTACTACTAAAAGAGTTGTCAAGTGGCATGGACAAATGGAACTCTTTTGCATAAACCCAAATCAAAATCGGACTCCCACATTGGGGCTAAAAGAAACCTTGGCCCCAAAAGAGGAGGCAAACAAGGTGAGCTTGCAGGGATGCGCACATGCTCAAAGTGCATCCCAAAGGGTTAGTTAGTAGCGGCATCCAACGCGGGAAGTCATGACCCCGTTCACATACTATAATCGCATAACTTGGGATTTAGGTTTTTGCAAAGCCTAAACGTTGCTTCTCGTACCTTAATAGGCACACCTTTATTTAGGGTTGATTATTGTGATCAAGGCGCAAGGTTGGGAAAAGAATCATGTCAAATAACTTAGGTCAAGATTAGACTTAGCTTGAGTTCTTCATGAAGGGAGGATGGAATAATTGTTTCCCAAATGAAGGTTTTGTCAATTAGGCTAGTTTAGGTCTTTTGACAAAGCAAAGGTTAAAGGTTTTTATGAAACCCCCTTGGGACTTGCTAAGAAAATGTTGGTAACTTGGGCATGTTTAAGTTAATTTGAGGCAAGGTCCTGCCCCAAACATTGACAATCAATGGCCAAGGATCCAAATGAAAGCAATTGCATTGAAAAAATAACTTCTAAGTGTCAATGAGGACATTGACCTTTTCTTCTAGTGGGGGAAAATGTCGCAACCTTAGCGTTGGGCTCGTAACCAAGGCAAGGGTTTGCAAGGTTGTGAGCCAAAAGAGGAAGCCCAAGAATGAAAGAAAGTGTGAAGGAATGAACCTTCACACTCCCAAGGGAATTTCCACCTTGGGAGTTGGAATCATGGTGGATTCTCGAATGTTCAGAGAACAATTTCAAGGGTCAAAACTCAATGGATTGAAAAGTTTTTTATATCATTGAAAATTTATTGAAACGCAGATGTTTAAAATGAGTTTGTATGACCCATTTGGACATTTGAACCACAAGTTATGGCCAAAAGAAAGGTTGGGAATCAAATTGGCAGTTTGATTCCTGACCATTAAAAGTCAGGAATCAACTCGATTTCCTTATGTGAAGGTGGTGTGAGAAATGTTGTTGGAAAGCTCTCGACGAAAGCTACAACTTTGCTTTAGACTTCATCTCAATTGGAGGTCTGCACACAAAGTTATGGGGCTCCAAAGTCATGGGAGTCCCAACTTTGGGAATTTTGGGATTCCCATTTGGGAGTCCCGGGACAAAATGCCATTTGGATGTGGGCCCTATGGAGAGGCACGGAGTATATTATAAGGGGAAAGGTGATGGCTTCCCCCAAGTCCGAATTGTGGTGAGTCTTATGAGTTTAAGTTTGCCCATGGCTCGTCTTAGCACAAAAAATGCTCCAACTATGCACTAACCACCTTGTGTTTGGTTTTGTGCAAGTCCGTGTGAGTAGTTGATGCTTGTCACTCTTCTAAATCCCATTTCAAAGCTACAACATGCCCTTCTACCCCTAAAGTGTTATGAGCCAAGGAGTGTGCTTCAACTCCTTGCTATTTCGTTGTTTTTAGTTTAGACTCACATTTGAGTCCATTAAGGAGCTTGGGAGCATGTCACATGTCTTTTGACACCATTTCAACTCTTAACATTCTACATCTTGAATTAGATGGTTTCTTCCCAGTTTTCATGGAAAACTACAAACTAAATCAAGGCCTTGAACTTTCATCTAAATCCTTCAAGTTGGCATTAAAATATATGCCACATTTCATTTCTAAGTGGTCCTTTTGGGATGTTTTATTAACACCTTCGAATTTTTTTTTGCCAAAAGATTCCAGGTATGGATTCTTAAAATTGCTTCAACTTTGTTTTCATATCACACAAGGTCACATTTCACATCAAATTGCATGTCCTTAGGGTGGCCCACCTTTTAACCATGACCAAACCTTTAGGTGGAATTTGTCCCATTGCCATGGGAGAAACATTGTATCAATTTAGAAATCATGTTTATGCTTTCAATATTGCAATGTTTAACAACAAATTTATCCCCACACTAATTCGAAATAACAATCAAGGGCAAATGTGACACATTAATCCACAACATCATGTGCACCTTGGACCTTCACCTTGACTAAATTATTTTTTAGTTGGATGTGATGAATGTTTTTAATTCAATGTCAAAAAAAGTTATATTCAAGAACTCCATGTAGCAAGTGGGGACATCATACAACTTATATTTTTTGTTTGTGCATTCAATGTTTAAATCTCCCTTGTTTTACAATCACTACAACCATGTAGGTAATGTCATAGTCATCCCATCTACCATAGGAACCCATTAAGGTGATGCCTTAAAAGGGGCACTATTTACCCTAATTCACTCTAGAACATTATGTTTTATGGTTAACCATTTTCTCTTTTGTTTATTTTCATACATTTGCAAGTGACATTCACATCATGGCACCCCCTTAATTTTATCATCTACATATGAACATTTTAAAACTAACATGTGATAGGTCTTTTTATCCAACCTCATAAATGTGTACCATGGTCCCCTTTTGGTTTGCCACCTAATTTCAACACCCCATCTCAATTTAACACCCCATAAAAAGGAATTAAAATCTTAGGGGTTCCATTGGGCACTTCATCATTCACATCATCCTTTATAAAAAAATGCATTATTAAAGGATGTTTGACATGTCAACCTTATCCTTAAAATGGGTGATGTTCAAGTAGTTTTTGGAATTTTAATCCATTTCTTCATACAACAACCATTGTATATATTATGATGCACACCTCTTTTTTCCACCTTCATAAACTCCTTTGTTTCTTTTCACTCCTCTTTCTTTTAAGTGTTTGGATGTTTTTTGAATCCAAGGTATTTTGATAGCCTAGAAAGACCTCTAGTTCATAAACAAGCCTCTTTCCCAATAAAAGCCACTCTTGCTATCATCATGTTCATACCAATAACCACCATCACCGAATAGTTTATTCAAGGAGATGGGCCCCTTGTAGCTTCAAATATAGTTGTTAAGTTCATAATTGATCAATGTCCTTTCCTTTTTGAAGCTTTAATAGGAGTCAACAATAACACCTTCCTTTTCTAATGACACTTCAAGGTGGCATGTGATCTTTTGCCACCCCTGACACACTCATGTGTACTTCCTTTTAAATAATTCATTGAACAACAAATGGTTCAATTTCAGGATTCCATCTCAAAGTGTTTGCACCATCATACCCTTTTTAACATGTTCTTTAACATGATACCTGATGCCCATTGTGCTCAAATTTTATTTTATCATGTTTTGACCTTAAGGTGGGTAATTGGCTTATGATTTGACCAATATTTTCAACCTTTCATTTATCTTCCCCATTTTTCTTCACAACGTTTCAAACACAACTTAAATTACCACATCTTTCAATTGCACGTCTCTTTCAATGTGTGTGCACACACCCCATCGACCCTATGGCTATCCACTTCTTACATTGCACCCATGGCAACAAATGCACAAGAACCCATGATGTAGTTTATAACATTTTTGCTACCATTGTGTGAAATGTTGGCTTTCATGTGTAAAGATAACAACTACATGTGCTTCCTTCAACCATGTTCAACTCTTTTTGTCGACAAGTCAACATTGTGTTCAACAAAGATGACATTCACACTCAATTGATATTATCATTATTGACCCAACACGTGCAAACTTCCTTCGTTGATCTTGCACAATTCAAGGATTTGTTACCTCCAATGTAGCGCAAACAAAAGAAAAGAACTATCACAACCAACACTTCATTGATCAATTCCTCCCTTTAGGAATTGAAGTATTTGGATGTTTACACAAACAAGTTGATGTGTTTTTACAAGATTGTGCTAATGCCATTTGGAGCTCCAAAGGGCCAAAGGGGCTCTTTTTTTCTATCTTGGTTGTTTTTCTTTATCAAAACATTTTCAATTATGTTACAAAGGATGCAAGCATCTTCCATTTTAAGTTGGGCAATAGTGGTAGGCTTAGTTATTTTCCCATCTTCCACCCCTTTAGGACACACCCCCCATTGCCAAAACTGACCTATTATAGGTAGTCAATTGTTGAAATGGAAACAATTTGACATTAATTTGTGTTAATGTGACATCCTTTAAATTCTCCTTTTTCCTTCCCAATCCCTTTGTACATTTTTCAAATCAATGTTGTGTTTATAAATAAAGTTTCTATGGCTTTGATGAATATTATGTTTACTATTTAAAAGTTTAAAAAAAAATATGCCTACCACTGAGTGTAATATCCCTTACCACTCTATAGGAATAGGGGTAAGAATAATTCCCTCCCATAACCTTTGCCTTGCATTCTGATGGGTACAACCCACAATTGAAAGGCGTTCCCAAAATAGGGGGCCATACTTAGCTATTACCAACCCTAGCCACCTTATTTTGAAAATACCCTATCACTAGGTCTTTATTTTACATAAGATTCATCCATGTTTTTTCATCCATGTGAGTGCTTCTAAGCCCAACCTTTAAATCCATGTTGCTAAAACAAAATTACAAGGTCTCTAGACACAACGCATAACACACAATTTGTCTTTTTAAAAATTGTTTGTAGAGTGAAAAGTTCTCCAAGCCTAGCCTATGTTACCTAGAGGGAAAAGGAGACAAAGAAAGAAGAGGCCTTTCCATATTTCAATCTCACTATGAAGCTTGTTTCTAAGTGACCAACTTTTTCATTATAATGTTTAAACATGGAATGGTCTCTAACAATTTCATCCTTCTTATGCAACAAGGACCCAATGGTGAAGGAACTACATGGGTGATATTGACAGTCATAAAGGTCATGAATCGTTATTTTTCATAAAGTCACACCTCTTGGGTCTTGACCCAATTTTTTTTCCCAATTGTTGGCAACTAACCATATTACATGCTTACATTATGAAAGTAATGTATTATGACCCATATTATCTTGGGCTTCGCACTGCTTCACACCACCAATGATGTCAAATGTGTTAGTTTAATTGCTTAGTTAAAATTGACTTAATTAGGGATAAATTGGGTTAACTAAGTTAAATATTTTTATTTTGAACCAATTCAAGTCTAAATAAGGTTCAAGATATTTTGTCATGGGATATAATTCCAAGTTGTGTGATCTTAATTCACTTTTGGTGATTTGAAATTCTATAACATAATTTTCTGCTTTATAATTTTCTTATGTTTATGCAAATGTTATGGGATTTTTTTATGCTTTAGGCTTGGATTCTTGTATTATTACAATTGAATTGCATTTTCAATCACCAAAAGTCTTAGCTAGTTGTTTTTGTGTTGTAATTAAGCTAGATTTGTTTAACATTAAGTTTTGATTTTCTTTTGTGTGTGTGTTATGCATGGGATTTAATTAACAATAAGTATTAAGTAGTTATATATTTTTTGTGTTATTATGGGTTGTTTATGCAAGAGCTTTGCTTGCAGTAGAAAAATCATTCATTCACGTCTTAGTTGTTGAAGAAATTCACCTAATAAAGTTGAAGATTTTGGCACAATTTTTGGTTTGAAACTCCATGAAAAGTTGAACCCGAAACAAGGTATGGGTAACATGGAGTTGGGAAGAAAGAAAAACATCATAAGCAAAAAGGGCCATGTTTCTATCATAGGGCCCTTTGATGTTTTTTTTTCTTTTATTTTAACTTTTTCCCTTCTCTCACTATGTCTATTTTTCATTGGCAGGTATAACAATGGTGATGGCAATTAAAACCACCACCACCATCATTAGGAATTTGAGCTCCTAGTTGCTTAATTGTCAATGCCTATTCGCTAAGGAGAAGGGTGGCACCTTCTACCCCTAATTGTTGTCATTATTGGTGATGTAGTTGCTATTACAACAAGAGAGCAAGGAGAAGTGAGGAGAGGAGTTCCTAGCCATGTTCATCATCTACATTGTAACTATAACTATAATTGGGAATAAAAAGAAACAAGGAAAGGAACTCCCTGCCAAGTCCATCATTTTCGGCATAACTACAATAATAGGCAACAAATAGAAGAAAGAAGAAAGAGAAGAAGGAGAACTTGAAGGACAAAAAAAAAGAAAAAAAAGACGGGGGTGGCAATGGCAAGAACATGGAGCTTTATGACACCATCGCCATGAGCTTCAAGTTCATTTAAGCCTCCCTCGAACTTACCAAATTTGGTAGGTTGGGAGGTTTCTAAAGCCTAAGGAGGCCTAGAATAAATGGGTTCAAGGGGTCCAATTCAAGCTTCCCATTTTATTTTTAATTAAAAAAAACAATTTGCACCTAAAGGACAAGTCTGACACCAATCCAAATATGTTAAGAATTATATTTATATTTTCAATTTTTCATTCAGTTGGAAGCATTTTCATCCATAATTGTAATATTTCGGTTGATTGGAATATTTCATCTATCCAAGGTTTTATTTTTATTTTTTAGATTTTCATTCAAATGGCGGATTTTCATCCTTGATTTGGACGAAACATTATCATCCATCCTAAAACTTTAAAAGTCCACAACTTTCACATGCGATGTTAAATTGAAGTGATTTTTATGTTGTTGGATTTTTTTTGTAGAGATCTATAAGCTACTTAGTTAAGTCCTACTTAGTTAAAAAAGAATTGGGTTAACTAAGTTGATTAATTTTATTCTAAACCAATTTTGGTGTGACTAAGGTTTGAAATATTTTGTCATGGAATATAATCTCAAGTTGTGTTGTTTCAAATCATTTTTGATGATTTGATATTTTAAAATATAGTTTTTTGTTTTGTAATTTTCTTGTGTTTATGTAAGTGTTATGGTTTTTCTTTTATGCTTTAGGCTTGGATTCTTGCTTTGTTGCAAGTGAGTTACATTTTGGTTCGGACATGGTGTGCCATTTAAGGTATTTTTATGTTATATGTATGATAATAGTGAGGATTACTCCAAATTACAAGAGTAGAGCTCAGTGCAAAGGATAATAGATAAAGAGAGGAGCTACTGGAAACACGTTGGGGAACATATTGAGAATTTGAAGAACATGTTGTAAACCCATAGGGAACTACGATAGGAGCACAGTGAGAAATTCAACAACCTCGATCTCCCCCCAAGTGAAAAAAACGCTGAGCTCCCTGGGTGCATGCTGCTTCACCTCATTGGTTACAATGAAATTTTTTGCCAACCTGTGTTCTTTGCCATTTTTGGCCTGTGCTAATGGCAACTATAGAGGTGCTTTATGCTATGTGTTCCGTTCCTTTCTCTATGTAGTTGTGTAATATGTTGGGTACACGAGAGCGATTTTTAACGCCTGGCGACACCTGTTCCACACACATAACATTAGGACTGTAAATTGTCCTATTATCCCCTGCTAAAACGTTAATGGACAGGCAGTGAATCAATGAGCACGGTGTGCCGAATCA
>Ga0209208_10009765_pt1 | contig 12571 bp, 3 predicted proteins | sample S1TSphfallax_3_FD_187694 | JGI IMG/M metagenome (GOLD analysis project Ga0209208, IMG submission 187694) | Host-associated microbial communities from peat moss isolated from Minnesota, USA - S1T2_Fd - Sphagnum fallax MG (SPAdes) (version 2) | ecosystem: Host-associated > Plants > Peat moss >...
TAGCTTCTTCATTGGCTAGCATATTTATATGTATACAATTTGGTGACATGTTTGTAGAAAACTATGCAAAGTATAGATTTTTTTTTAGGCATCCCTCTATATTTCTAATTATATAAATCAAAATCGGGTGTTTTTTATATAAAAAGAATTGAAAAGTGACATAAAAAAAACCTCAAATACATAATTCTTTTTCCCAAAAAAATTCCCATTTTCAAAAACAGATTGGCAAGGTAAGAAAATTTGCCACAAAAAAAAAACACCGATGATAATCAAAAGCTGGTCTGTCTTATGTGCATAACAAATAGTAACTCGGTGATATAAAGGAAACATTCATAACATGAGAAATATTTTGAACTGTTTTTTGAAGTTTTGAATGTAAGAAGAACTAAGTTTGAAAGTTGAATTTCAATTGTAATAATTATGTTTGTGTGAAGGTTTTGATGGAGCAACTTTGTTGAGTATTTTCAATGGATTAATGGAAACAATGTGTTTTCTCAATCATATGAACTCAACATGAACTCCCCCACCAGGGGCTACCAAAACAAGTTTTTTTTTTTTAAATTTTGGGCTGCCCACCTCTACTCCATGCTTTAAGGCTACGGGGCTATATATAGGGCTATGTGGGTTAGGGACTCTATGGACAGGGTTAGGATTGGCCTTATAGGGTTTGGGATTAGGACAAGCTTTATGTGAGTTTGAATCTTAGGGTATGCATTTTAGGGTTTGGCTTCAATTAAGAGTTAGAATTTTAGGGTTTAAGGTTGATGTTTGGGCTTTTTAAGGGTTGGTTTTTGGGTTGATGGGGTTAGTTCTAAAGTTGGGGTTTCAAAATCACTCCAAAGGGGTGGGTTTAGATGTAAATCATGTTAGATACTAAGATGTAGATTAAATCTTTCATAAATTCTAGTGACAATGTTTCATCGGAACTAGTTTATGCAGGATGCCCATATTTTGGTGATTGTCATTGCAACAATTCTAGAGTCATTATGGATTATAATTCATCATAGATCAAATTATATTTTAGATGTGTTTTTTGTATGTTTATACTTTGTTGTCTATTTTGACCCCTTTCAATGTTTTTATTTGTTTTGTATTTTGTTGTTCATCTTACACCCTTTCAATGTTCTGTTTCTTTTGTATGTTTGTATCTTGTTATGAACTTTAATGAATCGGACTTTCATTGGCATTTTGCCTAACAAGTCAAGAATTATACAAATATTAATGGAACAAAATGACATATAGTGAAATTTACAAAATTTTATCTTTTGAAAAGACAAAATTGATTGCAACAAAATTATTATGTCCACAAAAATTTATTTAATCATCATCACTAGTAGTGTGAAGCAATGCAAAGCCCAAATTATGTTAGATACTAAAATGTAGATTAGAATGTTCATGTGGACTATATAAGGAGGAGGTTTTTCTTCTTTTCTTCCTCTTGTTTTCATTTCAAACTTTATTTTATTCCTCCCTCAAGCTCCTCAAAAAGGATTTTTAAAATAGTGATGGTTTCATCTCATTTTCAAATTATGAAGATGTCTTGGAAAACATGGACCAAGATGAGCTTGTCATTTTTCAAATGATGACAACAATAGCTTCCAACTCCAATGATTTGTTCACTTCACATGAAATGAAGGAGGAAGTGGGGCAATCCACACGCCCAACCATTGACGTTCAAGATGTTTTGGGTAATATGCAAATCGCACCAACAATATTCAAGTCGTGACAAACTTTACATTGGAGGAATTTGACAAATTGACTTTACAAGTAGTCCCTACCATTCAGGTCCATGCTAAATCCACCATGTGAATTTCCTATTTCATATTTATTTTCGGTTTTAGATTAGGTCTGATTTTAGGGTTTAGTGTTTAAGGTTTTGGGTTAGGGTTTTCAGATGTGATTTTAGGGTTTAGACAATAAGGTTCAATGTTTAAGGATTAAGATCATGGTTTTCAAATCTAAATTTTAGGGGTTTAGGTAAAGCTTTAGGGTTTAAGGTTTTAGTCTAGTGTTTAGGGATTAGAGTTATGGTTTTAAAGTTTAAATTTAGGGGTTTGGGTTTGATTTTAAGGTTATGGTTTGATGTTTAAAAATTAGGGTTGAGGTTATGGTGTAGTGTTTAAGGTTAGGGTTCAAACTTGATTTCACAATTTGCACATAGGGTTTACTATTTAAAGAGGTGGGTTTAGGCTTTCAAGTCTAAATTTTAAGGTTTCATACCTGATTTCAAGGTTTGCACATATGATTTAACTTTTAAAGATTAGGGTTAAGGTTTTTAGATTTAGATTTTGAGGTTTCAAACTTGATTTTAAGGTTTAAATGTAAGGTTAAGATTTGGGGAAATGGGCTTAGGGTTTTCAAGTCTCAATTTCAAGGTTTCAAACCTAATTTTAAGGTTTAAACATAAGGTTTCATTTTTGGGGATTAGGGCTATGGTTTTCAAGTATGACTTTGTGTCTTGCATCATAATAGGTAAATTTATAGTTGTAATAGGTAGGTTGTCAAAGTTGACCCTTGAATAATGTCTCTTAAACTTCATTTTTTACATGAAGCATGACAATATCACTATTAGAACACCTTCATGTGAAACTAATCAAAATTTGCATATAGTGTTCATTGCATCATGCACCAACCATGCACTTGCAAATGAAACATTATGGCCACACCTAAAGAGAGGGTTACTTTAAAGATGCAATTACAAGAGTTGTTAGGGTGTATTAGATTCATTGATGGCATTTTGATTGAGATTTGGAAGCTTTAGCAAGATGAAGCCCCTCATACATGGTTTGATTGGCAAAACCAATCTATGTAATGCATAACATAGTCATTCTAGACCATCATGAGTTGTTCATTAACATAGATTATGGCTACCTTGGTTCTTTACCACAATGTGTAACATTATACTACATTCAAATGACTATAGAGATTCACATCAAGACTTCACCTATAAAAATGATTACTTTGAATACATTTGGAAATATCCAAGTTATATGAGTGAAAAATGTTTCAAATAAGGGGGAATGATCTTGGTTAAGGTGGAAAAATGTGTTAATTTTGCACAAAATAAGTGTTAAGCGCAAAATTAGCACATCTTTAACACCTCAACCTAGATCATTCCCCCATTACCACCTTGGAGATTATCAAAAGGGGGATTCACAACTTATTACTCAATTTCCATTCGCATGTTCCTTGTTTTTGCCCTAATAAGTTCCAAACTAATTTTAAATCGGTCCCTTCCAAACACCATCCCCTAAAGTAATTTAACCCAAACCCAATAATTCACCTTCTTTTGTTAACATCTTTCTTCCTTTCATTTCTTGGTTAAATAATAATCCTACCCATCTCAACAATTTCCTTCTTTTTCTTTTTGTTATAAATATTTACAAAATCTCATGTTTGTTACAAACAATAATCATATCTTTCTTTTTAGCAACTTTCTTTTTGTTCTCTCAGTTATATTTACCTTTTCTTGTTTATTGCAAACAACAGTCCTATCTTTATTTACTAATCCTTTTTTCCTTGTTTTAACTAGCTACGACCTTAACCTAGGCATACTCACACAAGCATCATCATTCATGAATTCCAGCAAATCTTTGCACAACAACTATCCCATCTTCAAAAAGAGGTTACTTGTAATGTCTTGTTTTTAAGATCGAGTCTCCCACTTCTTGCTCTAGCTATCTCATACCTAACTTTTGTATTGCCTTCCTTTGTTACACATCTTATCTCTACAACTATCTACACCTTTAAAGCTTTTTGCCTCAGCCCAAAATAGCCCTTCATACACATTTTTTGTGGGACAAGCCACCCCTCCTTAATTCGTGGTTAGCCTTGGCTTCATAAGAAGGCAGACCTTTATTTTTTGTTCCTAGGTCTCACAAGGTCAAATCAAGATAAAATAGACCAAAAAAGTAAACATCTTCACTTTAACTTTATGCCATTCATATATGTACGATAAAGTAGCATCAACTTAAATGAAAGTATGTATCAAGTAGCATTAGTTTGCTCTATTAAGTTTATAAGAATTTCATTCTAAAAAAATAAAAACAAATGAATTTTTTAAATAGATAAAAAATAGGGTTCGAAACTACTTTTTTGTTAGAAAATTTAATGAAATTGATATGTAATAAATTAGGAAATGAATATCAATATATGTTTTAACAAATCATTAAACAAAATTCTATTTCCTTTTTGTAAAAACCTACTTGACACTTGCTTGAAACCAAAAGCTCACATTGAAAACTAGAAATCAAAAGTCGCTTGTATTTTGAAAAACCTACTTGAAACTTACTTTTACAATTTGAAACATGAAAATTAATGCACATTAATGTAAACATATATTATACTTTATCATTGAAATGAAAATATTCAATGTTTTACAATTCTATAATGGGTTTTGTTGTTATTTTAAATCTACTTAGTCTAGTTTTTGACAAGGTAATCAAGTTGTTCACTTTGTATTGTTTACACCCCACAACCATTATCTCCTACACTCTCCCCTTTTCTACTCCTGTTCTTTATTTTAGCAACAAGGCCAAGTACCTCTTCATAACCTTCCGTCATTCACTTCCAGTCACCATACTCATGAAGTGTCTCCATTGGAATAGCTACCACCCACCACTTAATGATCTTGCTTCCATTTTCTAAAACGAATGTTGACTTGACTAACTCTTGAAAGGTTTGTTCTTACATGATATCGTAGCCTCCTTCCTTTCTCACCTATTTCACCCTTTCATGATGGGCCAAGACCCCGCTTCCCATCCTTACAACCATCATCATCATTCTTTCCTCCTCACACCCCTTCATGTCCCACTCATCACTCAAGAAGATAGAAGAGAGGTCAGCAACTATTCCCCTTCCTTTCAACTCCATGGAAGCACCACTATTATTCTCCTGACCTAACCTTAATTACTAGAAACTTTTGGGAAACATACCTCCCCTATTCATACCTTTTTATCCAATAGGTTTAGCCAATATCGTACAAGGATAAGGTAACCCACCCTTATCCTAATCCAGCCAACCTATTTCCCCCCTTATCCTACCCATGCCACCCCAATGTTCAAGTCCTATAATTAGGGTAAAATCATATACCCTAACCTACCCCCTTAAAGTTAAGGTTTAACCCCAAAACTTCGTTAGCTGCCCTACCTAGGTTTAACCAAAGGGTTAGGGTAATTAGGGCCAAACAATAAGGCAATGGGAATTGGACCAAATGCTAACCATGATGTAGTGTGAGCTTACAACAATATGCATGCAAGTTTTAGTGTGTAAGTAAAGTGGAACATTGGTGGGTTGAAAAGAAATCAAAAGTGCTTCATGAAGAGGTTCGATTCAACAAAACCAAAATATTCACATTAGTTTCAAGCTACAACTCTCTTGACTAATTTCCTATAGAAGAAATGTATGAACTTCACACACAAGTTCATAAACAATCAAAATGTTAACCTAATTACACAAGGCTAGGCTAAAGTTTTTTAATTACAAGTTCAAAATTGATCTAACCTGTGTTTTAAATTCATCATCTACAAGAACACCTAGTTCTTTAATTGCTTCCAATTTACTAATCTTCACCTTATTCAACCTCTCATTATTGATCTCGATTTTGCTAGTTATGAAGGTGTTTCAAATCTTGAAGGTTATGGAAAAAAAAATGTTATTGTTGCCATGATCTTGAATTGGTTTTGTAGCATCTCTAATTTAATCATCGACTTCTCATTATCACTTTAGATGCCCTAGAGTCCAAAGAAGCACTAAGGTTAAATATAAGAGCTACTAGTTCATCAAAATTAAATGATGGGGTTGATGGGCTAAATATAGGTGCCCCATCTATCAAATTTGGATGTCTTTTTGGATGATCCTTGCTACATGCCCATATGATTAACTACTTTAGCACCTTATTACATTGCAATGATGTTCTTTCCGACCCATCCTCATTGTTATCTCATGATTTTTACTACTTCAAGGTCTTTTGTCAATGGTGCTTTAAAGTCTCTTCCACAAGAACTAAAATAGGGTAAATCGTTTGGTGATTTATGTAAACTTGCTATCCAAACAACATTAGGAATTAATTGAATCACCTATTTTTTACCCATGCTTTAACTTGCAAAATGCAAGTTATAAGAAGTTGTCATTGTATTAAGGTGGAAAGATTCCATCATTCATTTAGGTACCTTTTCTCTCCAAAGGACCTTGGTTTTATCCAACACAACTTACTCAGATTGTTGCATTTCTTGCACATTTATTTCCATATTTATGATTGCCCAATAGTTTACCATCTTTAAAGACATAGACACAAGATAAAAGGACCATTACATTTAAACTACTACACTCAATGTCAATAGATTCAATCACTAGATTTCAATCATTAAAAATAATTGTCAGATTCTAATTATTATAAATCAATTGAACTATGTCATTAGGATGCCACATGTTGCACTCACTAAAAATGCAAAGGAAGATGGACCAAAGACAATGGCTATTACATTATTAAGGTTATGATCACCACCCAAACCTATGCATTTTTACAAAATTTCAAATCATAATACACAAAAAAATATATAAAATAAACACATCAAAATATTTTTATGACTGGTTTTTTTTTGGGACACAAAATAGTGAGCCATTTATTTTACCTTGCTTTCACCCATTTACCTTGAAAGGGTATAGCGATTGTTTGCCCATAATCCAAAAAAAGACACCAACAAGTATTTATGCATAATGAAAACCATGATCATTAGCTAGGTTTTTAGGGATCAAAGATTGATTTTAACATAATCAAAAGGAAGATGACCAAAACTTAAGGTTGGTGCAAAATTAAGACCACCAAGACCATTTAGACCACTTGCGCATTTGTGCATTTGGGGATTATTTCAACAAACCAAAAGGAAGATAAAAAAGACCACAGGCTAATGTAAAATCAAGACCATCCAAACCATCTACCTTTTATAGTTTAATGACTATTTCGCTAGAATAAAAAAGACCACAAAGACAATGATCACCATCTACTTGGTGCATTTAAAGACTATTTCAGCAAATCAAAAATAAGATTACCAAAACCAATGACTAATTTATCACCAAGGGAAAATTTGAAAAATGATCATATTGACCTAATTAAAATTTTAAAATATGTACAAGATTTGACTATTCATACAAAGGTCAATCAAGGGATCCATCTAGTTCTAATGAGTTGCATATCTTGCAACACATTTTTAAATTGCACAAATGCAAGCTTTAAGAGAAGGCCTTGTTTAATGATACAATTGGTTGTCAAATCTTACAATCTCAAATGCATTCCATGCCCTTTTATCATTCATCACTTTATACCATGTTTTGTTTATTCAATGAAAACACCACATCATTGAAAGGTCCATGGGCAAGCAAGTACAGATATGTTCAATGATAAAAACATCCAAGAGAGGAGGGAATAGATGGTCATGTGTTTCTCACATACAAGATTGATGTCTATGAATTATGGGGTAGAAGGCTCCTAAAATTTTGGAGTTGTTGGAGCTTTCTAACTTTGATCAAGAAAATTTATTCTAGGGGGCTCATCAAAGTATACTCCTTTTCGAGCTTGTTTCTAAAGTTTTTCCAAAGAGTATGTAAACCATCTAGCATTTTCAAGCTCTCACAAACCTTGTGAACACACAAATAATGACCAAGCAAACACAAAAAATGACCATAATGAAAGAAGAAATGTTTGCCAAAGGTCAAGGTTTCCAACTCAACAATCATAAAACACATGTTCTTCATTTGAAATGCTAGATATGAATAGCATCTTTCTAGCTATGTTAAACCTCACTTGAGAAAAAAAAGGTTACAATTTTGCAACAAGCTCCTATGCTGTAGGAAGTTCAACTAGTTTGACTTGGGTGGGTGTGTGATTCATGCAAAAGGCAGGCTTGATACAATTTTGGTAGCTCCTCCATAAGCTCCCCAAGCTTGTAACATGTGACTTTGATTCTTGCACAATCAACTACCTTAGCAATTTTCCACACTACACAAACCTTAAACGCCTCTAACTTCCTTGGGCTTCATCAAACTCCTATGTTGCACAAACTTTGATTAATACAAATTGGGTGGGTGTGTGACCCAATAAAAAAAAATGTTTTGAAATTTTTCTTTCTATGTTCCTCTATGCAAGGCTATTGGCATTTAAGTGTTCACCCCAACTACAAACAATGCAACAAGTTTAAAAAAAAATTGTGTGTCAATACCTTCAAATGGGAGCTTATATTTTTTCACCAAACAAAGGAACCTGACATGAAATTGCTTTCATTGCCCAATTGAAGACAAAAAAAGAGTTTTTGCCTTGTCTAGAGCCTTCGTTTTTTTTTGGTGCTGAATTTGCCTTTACATGTCATGAATCAAGCAAACATGAACTTCCAATGCTATGTTTGCCCAACTTTATAGATAATTTTAGTGTTGAAACACTTTTAATGGAATATTGGGCATGTGCGTTATACCATTACAAGTATTTTCCAATGTGGGTTGGGTATTTGATTTAAAAAATAATCACCAAGTCAATGTATTTGAAAAAATCAAAATCAAAGAACCATCAAGTCTAGATATTAAAAAAATCAAATTCAAAGAATCTCTAATTATGGCTATTTCAAAAAACCACTAAAAAAATATCAAATTTGACAAAAAAATTGACATTTTTTGGCATAGTTATGTGATTTTTCCAAAAACTTGAAAATTATAGTTATACATAATAATCAAGTATTTGATTATTTGATATCCTCAATTATATATCAAAATTGAGTATTTGATTTTTTTTGACAAACATGGTTATCAGCTCTAATACATGGCCTGATACTCGGTAAAGGGTTTCATGCAATTTCTAATAATTGCCCAATATTGGTATTTTCCCTAAATCATTGAGTTTAATTTTGGCAATTTATCTTCAGAAAACCTCCTTTTGGTAACAACACACTTTAATCTAGTTCACAATTATAATTGAACCTACATCAACATTGAAATTTATGTAAACTAGTAAATTTATAAGGTTCGAGATGGCCTCATTTGCAAGGTGCATAACAAGCACAATTGTCATCAATAAATCACCCAATTTCATGTTTGAATCATACTATTTTATCTATACTTATCAACTTCCATCCCATTATTTACCAAAATCTTAAAGGTGGTTAAATCAACATGACCATACCACCAAAGTTGATTAAAAATTTAGTATAATAATTGGATTATTCCATTTTGACGCACCCCCAAGCTCCTTAATGGATTCAATTGTAGTCTAAAGGTGAAGATAGTGGAAGGAAAAAGAGTTGGGGCACGTTCCCTAGTTCACAACCCTTCGGGGGGTAGAAGGGCGTGTTGGAGCTTTAGGATGGGGAATAGGAAGATTGATAAGCAAATCAATTATTCATATGGACTTACATAATCCAAACAACAAGTTGGTTAGTGCATAGTTGGAGCACTTTTGGTGCACGGACGACCCACAGACAAACACATACTCATTACGGCCTAGACTTGGGGGAAGCCACCACCTTCCCCCTTATAGTATACTATGTGCTTGGCCATGAGACCATTACCCAAATGTCATTTTGTCCTAGGGCTTCCAAGTGGGAGTCTTGAAATTCACAAAATTGGGATTCCCACAACTTTGGGGCCCATAACTTTATGTGCAAACCTCCGATTGAAGTGAGGTCTGAAGCAAAATTGTAACCTTCGTCAAGAACTTTCCAACAATATGTAGCATGCCACCTAAACACAAGGAAATCAAGGAGATTCCTGACTTTTAATGGTCGGGAGTCAAATTGGCAATTTGACTCATGGCCTTCCTTTTGACCATAACTTATGTTTTAATTACCCAAATGGGTCATCCGAACCCATTTTTGACATCTACATTCCAAGAGATTTTCAATGATATAAGGAACTCTTCAATTCAATGGGTTTTGACCCTTACAATCACTCTCTGAAAATTCAGGAGTCTCGATAATGGGAGCTCACTTGGGACTATGGAGGTTCATACCCTCGCATTCTCCTACACTCCTAGGAACATGAAATGTGAGTCCCGAGCTTCTCTTTTGACTCACACCTTTGCAAGCCCTTGCCTTGGTTGCGAGCCTCTGATTGAAGTGAATCCTCGTTTTTTCAAAACAAACAAGAAACAAGAACCATGAACACAAATGCTAGAAAATGACCAATCTCCATTTCACATCATAATTAATTGTTGAAACTTTTTTCCTATTCAACTTTCTCCAATTGATAACAATGTTCCACCTATTTAAGGTTTCATTTGGCCCTCCATTTCATCACAACATGTCATCAATATTGGATGCTAGCTAAACAATAATAAACATATCATGTAATCTACCAATTTTGCATGGAGACCAAAGCTTTAGCCAAAAAATGACTAGTGACCAATCCTTTTGTAATGCACCTTGAGAAATATAATGTGCAATAAATATGGGTCATATGACACTACCCTTTATAGTTAAAATAGAATTATTTTATTTGATTGTTTACAACTTTAAGCCAAATTAAAAAATTCAATATCCTTTTAGATAATACCTTTGAAATAGCTTTTCATCTTATTATTACATCTTATTTGTGGTGCAATCATAATCACCTCTTTATTGATGATATGAGATTAGAAAATTCAATCTCTTATCATTCAACTTCAAATTGAAACCAAACTATAAGAATTCCAAAAAATCATTTTATGTTTTTAATGTAACTCTCAATGTTTAATTGTCTTTCATTTTTCTATTGGTTGGGAAACATTAAATGGTAAATTTTGATTCTATGTATTATGGATATTGTGGAATAAATTCCATAGGTAAAAATAAGAAATAGTTCTTAAATAGGCATAAAGCCACCGAGGTTTTTGTTGCAAATTTGTTGAGTAGGTCCAATGGCACGGATCTCCAGCATCAATTAGTAATAAATGGTGGCAATCCTAAGTGAGCAATAACAGTTTTACAAAAGTGCTGCTTAAAGTGGCAACCTAGGAAGTGCCTAAGTTTAGAAGTGGCTAATTAAATTATAATAATTTCGAAAAATGGCACAAGAAATCCCTGGAAATCATTTTTTTCATTTTTTTTTTTCAATTTCTGAATTTGTTTTTGGCAAGTTGCAAAATTTTGCCACCAGAAAAAAAAAACACTACAAGCCACTCTTCATGATTAAGTATTGTATAATTTTATCCTACATCTATTTATGAAGGATGGTAGCTTGTTTTGTTTTGTAGTCATGTGATCCACCGAACTCGGATGCTTTAGATCATGTTCTAGGTGTCTTTAGAAAGCTCTCAATGAGGAGGTGCATGGGTTTGGTTCGATGACATTTGGACTTGGGATGCAAAAGTTCTTGAATATTGAATGATTTTTTCACTGAAATTTAAATTAATTGTAGCGGAAAATTTGGGAGGAATTGGAATGTGCCTTTGGTGTTGTTGGAAAGATCTTGATGATCAAGATTTAATGGAATTTATTTGGTAAGCTTTGTATTTGGAATATGGGTGATATTGATTTTTAGGTGATTTTCTGCCACTAAAAATTCAAATAAATTCCAAAAAACCAGGTTTTGGAAGAAAAAATCAGTTGAGAACGTGGTAACACTTGAAGGCTTACCATTTAATTCAAGCATGATTTCCTTTCATATTCAGCCGTTCAAAAAATCAATACATACATTGCAATACAATGTTCACATGTTGAGTTTCCCTATTTTGTAATGGGTTCACACTTGGGCTGATGGCACAGGCCACACTAGTATTTACAAAAGGAAAGTAATTTCAACTAATAAAAATATGGGAGAATGTATGTATATCTGAAAGTACTTATTGGAGTTCACATGTGTAATCCTAACTCCCCATTCATTCTTGCACCTTAGAAAGGAATTGCCTTAATTGCATCATAAGATTTAGCAAGTTCTTGCATTGTTGCTTTAAATTCCTAACTGACATTTTTTTAATTGGAATATCTGAACTAAAACAAAAAAAAACAAAAAAAAAAAAAAAAAAAAAAAAAAAAACACATTATTTTGTAGTTAGACCCTCAAATGGGTTGATGGTCCATATTTAATATTTAAATAAATCTTCAATGTCCATGCTTCTTTTCTTTTGAGTGGAAAAAGAAAATCCCTTTTGTCCATCAATTAGGTGAAAAATTTACTACTCTTCAAATTGCAACTTTCTGACTTCATGTTGAGTTTGAGCCGCACAAGTATGATATGGGTTGAACTCAGTGTTGGGCAGGTAATATTTGATTTTTGTTTCTAATATTTGAAATCATTTTTGTTGTTTCCTATTATTTCAGAATCAGAGATATCTGTAGTTTCCGGTTATAAAAAAATATTTTTTATATTTTTTAAAAAATCAAAATAAAGAACCGCCGGTTCTGATCATTTCAGAAACCTTGAAGGACTGGGTGGTTTTCATGAAAGGACTCGCAAAGAATTGGGGCAGTTGTAAGGGTTATTAATAACAACTTATTAGCCAGTTATTGATTTTTGATAACCAATTAATAACCTAATTGCATGGTGTTGAATTTTCAATATAACCTACGTGGATGACCTGATTATCATCCAGTTATGCTATCAATCCTAAAAC
>Ga0209208_10009766_pt1 | contig 12571 bp, 10 predicted proteins | sample S1TSphfallax_3_FD_187694 | JGI IMG/M metagenome (GOLD analysis project Ga0209208, IMG submission 187694) | Host-associated microbial communities from peat moss isolated from Minnesota, USA - S1T2_Fd - Sphagnum fallax MG (SPAdes) (version 2) | ecosystem: Host-associated > Plants > Peat moss >...
TAAGAATGGCCAATCTTGCTCAATGCCATCATCCTTCTTTGCTCTTGAGGTGGAGTTCTTTCATTTCATGGGCATGGAAGAAGTTGTTGGAAAATGGTAAATTCCATAGCCTAATGTTACTAAGACATGCTGTCTACAACATAGCACAACATACTTGCATGTTATACACATCTTTAAAGCTTATCACAGGTCAAGTTCTGCTATAGGTCTAGTGAAAGGGTCATGGGTGAGGGCATTGCCAAAATAAGGGGCCTAGGATGAGGCAGTAACTGCATTTCAGGAATGTCCCTTACCCATGGGCCTTACCCTTTGTAAAGCATGATGTGAATGTTAGTTATATAAGCCTATACATACAGAGATCATGAGGTGGTATAGTACGAGCCATAGGTAACTTACACATACAAGAGGCATCTGACCAACTTAGTGGTAGATTAAAGCCTGAGGCCGTGGGCTTTACTAGAATAAGTGATCATGCAAGGTGGAGCCATGTGTGGGCCTGGTAATGCCCATGGCCAAGGGTGTGCAAAGACCTGTACGATTCTTTAAACTTTTTTTCCTATGATACCTGATGGCAGTACCCATATCAGGTATCACAAGGAAAAAATTAGAAAAGGAGTGTGAGCATTTCAAAAAACGTAATGCTTGTAGGAATGGGTGTTTCGTTTTCTGAAATGCTCGCCCTTCATAGACAAAAAGATACAGTGAGGAATGTGCTCTCCAACTAACTAAAAGAATCTTACAACATCTTTATGTTGTGGAAGAGGCCTATTGTAGGTGTGAGATGCCTCCTCAACAGGTGTAATGTAGGTGTAATGGTGCCTTCTCATATGTGTAATGTGCCCTTCAAATCCACTAGAAAATTTACTTGTGTGCATTACATTTTGCTAATGCCCTGGCAGCATGACATAGAGCCTGGTGTAATGATGGAGGCTCACCTGTACAAGCAGGAGCTCCGCCATAGGGGTGAGCCTTGCACAGGGGCATTTCATGAGTGAAATATGCTGCTAACCTCAACAAGGTTTTTACAATTTGGAGAACATATGGCAGGGTGAGGGCTGTTGTTCAAAGGTTGGGATTCCCAGTTATGCATCCTTGCACAGAAATCAATCGCCGCATTCTTGTCTGAAGACAGATCTCCACATTGTGAACCATTTGGATAAGCAGTCCCATAATTGTATGGCCTTCATTCCATTTGCAAACAGTGTGACTAAATGCCAGGTGAATCACCTTTTCTTTCATTTGCACAGCAGCAGTAGTCTACTTGCTTGTTCCTGATGTGCATGACCCAAGAATGCGTGCTTCTATTGTGAAACAAATGAAAATGTTGTGTAGGGCTCTAATGGATATGGCAATGGAGATGTCTGCAGATTTGTTCCTCAGAAATAAAAGCAAAACTTCTAATTACATGCTTACCATAACCTTCAAGAAAGGGGAGGACTTTGGTGCATTTTACTTAGGGAAAGGTTCTGGATATAGGGCCTTCAGGATTTTTGGCCCCTCCCATCAACCCATCGGCCTTGGGACTGGACCTCAAATCCGAAAGGCCCTATATCTGAACCTTCTCATGTACAAAAAAGAAAACTGTTGGAACCAGTAAAAGAGACAGCAAAGCAAAAGCAAGCTGGCAAGGGGCCCTTACAGAGTGAAATACCCCCAAACTGGAGCCTTACTTTTGTTGGGCCCTTTTGTAAAACCCCAACCAGCAGCCCTTACGGTTTTTGGGCCCTTTCTAAAGTGGGCCCGAACGAGCACCCAGTTGACTCCAAACCCTAAATCGCTCAGCTCCATTTGCACCCTTTCCTGCTTGCGCGCATACTACGTTTACTTGAATAGCGTGCACGCACAAGAGCTTGGAATGAGGCCCAAGACGACGACAGAGGACGATCCTGTGCTGCTGGTCCTGATCTCTCTCCCTCTTTCTTTCGCCCTTTCGTAATTCTATTTTCCAAGTCTGTAACCAAATTTTGGCTCTGAGGAATTTATTTTAGCGTATCCAAGCTTGGAGAGTTTTGAGGGACCAGGCAGAGTGTGGTGGCCATGGCGCAGGCCAGGATAGGTCACAGTGTGGTTGCTGTTAGGGAGGAACATCTGGAGATGGAGGCAGGAGGAGGAGGAGGAGTAGGAGAAGAAGCAGGAGTGGAAATTAGGCAGCATGCCACAAACGGAGGGGGCGGTGAAAGGCAGACAGATGTGGATGATGATTATGCGAGATGGCAAGAGGAGATACGGCAAGCGGAGGAGGAGGCGGAAGCAATGAAGGCGGGGAAAGGCAGGCGATACCACCAGGACTTCAGAAAGCGTGAAGGGGGGGAGTCCAAGGTGCAGTGGACTATGCCTCCTGCTGTGCAAGCAAAGGACGAAGCAGAGAGGCCGCAGAGTCCACCACAAGGGGAGGAGGAGTTCACCGATGATGATGGCACTGTGTACAGATGGGACCATTCCCTTAAGGCCTGGGCTCCGCAGGTCCGTTCATGTTCTCTTTTCTTTCACGTGTTGTAGGGTTGATTAAAAATTGCTTAAAGCGGGTTGGTCTTGTGTAGACAATGCTAGAAAATGCTTGAATTCCATGTGTACTTTGTGTGGGATCATGTCATTAGTTTCTCTCTTTTTGTTTCTTGGACCAGAATTTTTGGAAGAATAGCCTGTCTCTAGAAAGTTGAGGAGGTTAGAATCGGGTTTTAAGTATCAAGTGTAATTCCCGCTACAGTGAGCTGTCTGCATCCTGTTGCTCCTCTGCTATCCTTTTCTCCCTCAGTCTTCTTCCCTGTGGTAGAGAGTTGGGTGCCAGAAGTCAAGGTGACACAAGTCTTTTTGGTTTTGCCATGTATTGGAGTTCCGGTCTCTGAGCTTGAGTTTAGAATTTCAAAGGCTCTTCTTAGTCACTGTGGTAGCTGGAATGGGTGTGTGGTTACTTGAATCTGATGGGGTTGGAGGAGGAGGCAGGAGGGTCTTGTAGGATTGCTGGCCTATGGAGCGGAGGAGATGACATTTGTGCAAGAGGAAGAGGTCTTTCCAGCACTACCAGTGGTCATGCCAACCTATGAGGAGGATGAGGAAGCTCTCACATCTCTTCCTGAAGCTCCTGACATGAAGCCTGGATCAAAGCGCAAGAATTCTCAAGTAGAGGAGTTGCCCAAGAAGGTGATTATTATAGCTCCAGATGCAGGTTCATGGCAAAAGTATTGTTGAATTGTAATCATTGCATGTGATTTGTTACCATCAGAGTTTGATTGTATCTTTGGGCTTGCTGTCATCCCCAACACTGAAGTCGGAATGTTTAACGGTATGTAATACAGGAGCCCACAAAAGAACCAGAGGCATGGTTTGATCTCAAGGTCAACACACATGTCTATGTTGATGGCTTACCTGAGGATGCCACTATTGAAGAGGTACGTATTGAAGCAATGAAATGGTGTTTGTAGGTCTGGCACAACTGTTTGATAGTCTTTCTGGACTGAGCTGCTTGCAAATGTTGTTTGATAGAAGAGTTTCATGTTCAAGAACTGTTTAAACCCTGTTTGAAGCTTTGGGCATATCTAGAAGTTACTTTTGAAAAGAGGCTAATTTACACATTGCTCACAATGACCTCATGTTTGAAACATCATGTGCTGTGACATGTCTTTTACCTTCTCATAGTTTTTGGTTTGTTGTTTGAGCATATTGTGGTCACTGACACAAGGTTGTCTGGATACTCACACTGAAATCAAATGGCAGGTGGTGGAGGTCTTTTCGAAATGTGGCCTCATCAAGGAGGTGAACCCTTAGGCTTCATTAGAGTCACTCTTTGTTGAGTTTCATACTTGTGTTTTTCCTGAATTCTTGTTGTGATTGCTTCAGAGCTCTTGGTTTACTAATGTTTCCTGGGATTGCACAGGATCCTGAGACGAAACAGCCTCGAATAAAGCTGTATGTGAACAAAGCAACTGGAAGGCAGAAAGGAGATGGTTTAGTTACATATTTGAAGGTGATTCCTGTTGCCATGTCTCTCATTTTGATCATGTTGTCATAATAGGTCATCCAATTATGTGGGATATTCTTGTGTCCCAATTTGTGTTGTATTTCAAGGTGGACCCATGAGCTCTCCCAGTGAATATTGTTAGAGTATTACCATGCATGTGACTAGCATACAGTGGGAAGGTGACACGTGGTGACTTCTCATGTGAGTCTGGGTGCAGTCTTCTCATGTGATGTCATGGTTGGCTTGGCAACAGGAACCATCAGTGGAACTGGCACTAAATATTTTGGATGGGACCCCATTGAGACCTGGGGGAAAACCAATCATGTCTGTAACTCGTGCAAAGTTTGAACAAAAAGGTGCCTTCTTAACCATGTGTTCTTTCTGTGTTTTGAAGATGAAACATGGTCTAACAATAACAAATGAGACACTCGAGTGTTTTCTTTTCCACTTTTCCATCTGGATCAGGGTGGCACATGTACATGGGATCATTCTTTCAGCCCATGTTTGAAAGTTTCAGGGTGATGCTTGACTTTATTTCCACAAAATTAATTCACAACAGGAAGTAGAATTGTTCACATTTTGGAAGTGTGTGTAAGCAGGAGATGTATTTGTGAAGAAACAGCAAAACAAGCAGAAGAAAAAGAAGCTGAAGAATCAGGAGCAAAGAGCTCTTGGTTGGGGTATGTAGATTCCCGCATTCATGCTTGATCTTCTCCCATTGACATTCCTTGGTAATTTGTTGGTCCACGGTTCAGACCTCATTTGTTGTTGGTGATCCTGGTGAAGCGAAGCCATTATTCTCAGTTCTATTTGTGCAGGAGGTTTTGATGATAAAAAGAGAGAGGAACCCATGACTGTGATCTTGAAGCACATGTTTACACGTGAAGAACTTCTGGTTCGATGCTTGCCCATGTTTTAAATTGTCACCATCACATTTCCTTGTTATCAACTGATATGGGCTTACTGAGAGGAAATGTTTCTTTCAGCCCAATTCCCAAAACATGGTCTCAGAAAGAGGGACTAGATGGATGAAGGTACTGTTGGATAGATTATGCTCCTGGAATGGAAGCTTGTTGTCCAGCTTGCAAACACAAAATGATTGAAAGAACCTTCTGTTGGTTTAATTTGTGGTTAGTTGTTTTTTAACTTCAAACTGAATATGTTGTTTGAGTTTCACTCAGATTCAGTGGATATGATTGTTTTCCTGCTGCAGGCTGATCCAACTTTGGTACCAGAGGTAGAGGAGGATGTTATGGCAGAATGCACCAAAATTGGACCCATCGACAGACTTAGGGTAAGCATGTATGAAAGAAATAAGGTGTAGAATAAGTACTTAGGTGCATGCAGCTGCTTCCTTGTCCACTTGTACATATATTTTCATCTTTGGGATTTAGCATGTACTGCTCTCAGAGTCTCAGTAGAAGTGAACTAAGTTGCTTGGAAAATGTGATGGCTTCAATTGGGAGTACATTTCATTGCTGAAACAGGCCTGGAAGAATTCTGTCTCCCTTGCATGAAGAATGTGCTTTGAACTACATCAGAATCGGTCAGCATGTAGGTTAAACCAACCTCTCAGTAAAAGAGGTGCCTGAGATGGGTAAGTTGTTTGTTTGTAGGTGTATGAGAATCACCCGGAGGGTGTGGTCATGGTGAAGTTCAAGGACAAACAGGCTGGATTGAAATGCATTCAAATCATGAATGGTCGTTGGTATGGTCCTACTCTCCTTCATGTGGAATCCACCAGGCTTTTTTGTAACTGGGCTACCACAAAACATTGTTTCTTGCTGCCCAGGAGGGGAACTATTATGGACAAATTCAATGTGGGGGTAGATTAATTTCCAGCACAAAATTGCAGGCCTGGAAACCTGCACCCCCTGGCTCTTCCTCTTGCTTGTATTATATGGATGATGGTTCACAGCTTGATGGAAATGGCAACCATGAGACCCTTTCTGAACGTTCAATTTTTCCACAAGATTGGTCGCTGAAAGAATCAAATGTTTTTCTTTTTCTTTAAACCTGTTCAAACAAATTCTCATGATGATCTGAGGCAGTTTCCCATGTAGTGTCTGTGCTTGAGTGCATCATGAAACATTGTTGGACAATGCTGTAAAACTCACCTTTTCTTTGACCCAAAATCCTCATTTTTGTGAAATGTTTGTGTCCAGGTTTGGTGGAAAGCAAATTGAAGCATATGAGGATACGGGCTTAGTTAATTATGCATTGGTGCGTGATGCTGCTGAGGAGGAGGCAAGGTTGGAACAATTTGGGAAGGAGCTGGAAGCTGAATAGCAGCAGTTTTGCAGTGTTGCCAAACTCTAACCATGCTAGCGTACGCTTAATGTGATTGGCAGCACATTGAATGGCAAAGATACAGAAATGGTTTCCAGCATCCCCCTCATACAGCAAAATCATTATCCAGCAGAGCAGATGGTTGTAGAAAGTTTCTAAGATGTGCCAAAAGTTATGAGCTTGCATAGTAGTCTTTGCTTATCACTGCATCTGCTTTAAGTTCTAAGCTTGTGCAGGAAATCTTGGCTTATCACAGCCTCTGCTTTACAAGCCTTCCAGCAAATTTGTCTAGGCAGTTCCTGGGTTTAGGTTGTTCTTATGTTGATTATCCAATTTCACAATCTTGGAGACTGATAGATCTGGTTGGCAACAATGGCACAGAATGCAAAAGTGCTCCACATTTTGGATGCTCGGTTTGGTGAAGATGATGAAAATGAAGCAGGTGAGAGCAAAGAAGCTGACTAGTTGTCAGTCGCAAAGTGTACAATGAAAGAGATTGTTGTTACTGGCAGCAAAGAACTATTGTGTGTTCATTTTTCTTGTCACATTTTCAGCTATCCACAGTCATTCTCTGTTTCTCAAGGTGAATAACTCAAGTTTGATGAGATTGTGCTTGACTATGACACGGAAAATGATAGCTGTTATTACCATGAGTCTGATGGATGGAGAACAGATGAAAACTGGTTTTTAGAATGATTTCCTAAACATATGTTATGTATACATGTAAGTATATGAAGATGAGAATGAACATATCAGAAATAATCTACCAACATTAGTTTCACTAATTAGCATACCTTTTTCCTCATGGTTAGAAAGCAAATGATTCCCAGGTCATTGTTGCAGCATACTTTCCTTTCAGCTCGTTGTAGGAGTGCACCATCACTTTCAGATAACTATTTCCAATTCACATACAAGACATCCACCTGAAGACACTCCAGCCAGGGTCCAGTTGCATCTTCAGCATAGACAACTGATGTAGGAGTTGACCGTCCTCCTTTCCGACAAACAGATGCCATAAAAGTTCTAAGTACTGAATGGTGGATCATGCCCACAAATGAACACACAAGGCATTTACAGGCAATAGTAGTAGGCATAATCACATGCAAACAGTTATGACCAGTAATATACAATTCTGGTAAAGCATCCTTACCAGGATGACTCAATCACACCCTCAACTCAAAAGTTTCTCTATGACAGATATTTTTGCTTGCCCACTGCCCAAACAATGTTCAGGGTTGTACCGAGATGGCCAGAACAAATTCACTACTTGCCAGCACACAATCTGCATTGACAGGAAGTTCCTGTCATTCATCCTCCTCTTGATCACAGCATAGAGCTTCTAAGTTTCCACAAGGGCTTTCTAGTGACTAACACACTTCTTCTCACTGCCATATTTTACTAGAAGTACTCCAAGTTCAAGACTTCTTCAATATGCCATTCCTTTCAATGAGATGTCAAGCACAGGGTATGTAACCCTTCTGTACAAGTGTGCAAATCAAATTCCAAGAATGTAGACCTGGTGTTGCCTCTTTCTGGCAAGCCAGGTAGCTGAAGAAATTCTTTCCAAAATCTACAGGGGACATTTCCCCTCCCAGACAGACTCTATGCATGAGAGTTGAAGCCTCTTGCAGCAACATCTGGCAACAATTACTGAATTTCTACAGTTTACATCGCATGTATCACTTGATGGTTTTTGTGAGTCATCATCCCTAATTGAGGCAGAGCAGTTTCCAAAAGCTGCTCTGCTCCAAATACAGTGGTGCCTAATCGAGCTGGTGGCCAGTACCGTACAATTGACCTGCCAAAAATGTTCTTTGTGGGAAGTGGTCCCCTGCAATCAAGACAAAGTAAGTAAGAATACAACCAGGCTTGCCAAAGAGGGCATAACATCTACAAAAAGGATAATGTTTGAGCTAAAGCTTTTCCTGATTTGTCTGAGACATATATAGAAATTCTCTCTCTTGCACACCTGAAATTAGAAATTGCAGCAGAGCAGAAAGGGCACATGAGCTGAGATGGGTGACATACCAAACATGAGAGTCAAAGCTGTTGTTTCGATTATCCCCCATAACAAAAACATGTCCCTGCGGGACTTTCTGCAACAGCCACATAGCTCCTTGTGAATAATCACCATTGATTGAAGGGAATATGAGCAGACTAAATCCACCCACAAACTATTTCATGTTCTGATAGTTCAAAGTGGCAAGCTCTGTAAGGACTCAAACCCTGATGGTAGATTTGAAACAAAGTAACTGCAACCAGATTTTGTACACAACTAGGCCCATCTAAGTGGTTACTCCATAGGAATGAGATGCAGCCCCCATGCTGGAAGGACAATTACAAACATGCAAACACACAAGGTGAGACCACATACAGTGAGCTTCATATCATAAGTAGCTGGTTCTACAACAAAGTCTTCACTCCTAGCGCGGCCATTGACAACAAGCTTCCCATTTCGCACCTGTCCCAAGCACAGACAGGAACTCTCCATTGACAATCAAGAACTTGACCAGCAGACTCAAGACACTCGACAGATGTTAACATGCAGAGGACACCCAGCAGAAACCAGAGCAAGAAGTACAGCAGAGGCATTACATATGCATCAACCTAACCTCTGCTCTACAAAGTGAGCAAGAGTTGACACTCCATACCTGGACAAGATCACCTGCTTTAGCCACGATCCTCTTGATGAACACCTCCTCAGGATTATAGCCAACTTTCTGTTACAATCAAGGCAAAACCCTGAGAGCTTAAACAAGATAAATCCACAACATACATCCCTGTGGCACACCACCTAATGAAGAACATTAGTATGTTGATGCAGGTAGACACCAGTTTTGCTGACTCACAGCATGTGATCTGTCCAAGAGTTCGCAATGACAGGAGAATCTTACTTGCAACTGTATGACGATTACTACAGATCTACCCAGTAAATGAACAGTATGGAACAAACAATCTCGCTGAGTTGTTCTCACCTGCAAAATTTGAGGAGCCTTGAATATGACAATCTCATTTACACTCGGCTTCCTGAAGACATAAGATACCTGTCATCATGCGTGTACAACACTCATAAGTGAAAAAACCCAAAACCCAGCAAATCTTTTAGCAACAAATTTCTAGTCTTGACAAAACCCCACAAGATTAGTAATTGCCAGATGAGCTATTCAGTATACTCTACCCTATGAGATTCCTGTTCGGAGCTATCCTATTTGATAACAAAGACTCAACCAGTACACTTGATTAAGAATCTGGTGCATCTCCAAGTGTCCAGATTGCTTAAACCAGACTTTTATTCTTTGAATTTTTTGGGTTGATGGAGCTGTGTGTACCCTTCTCATACACTTGCCTACTAAAAGGCAACACATGGCAGTCTGGAGAGAAAGAAATGGAACTATTTTTTAACTCTGAGAGCAACTCCACCAGTGCTCAGTAGGGGACCCTATAAATTATAATTGAATGAAGAGAAATCAAAACATGCTGGATTGGCTCAGCAAAATTATTTTGGCCCAGCATTTTTGCATAGTTTGCAGAGGCTGCTAAAAGGCAAAGCAAAGCCTAACACTTGCTACTGATGAACTAGATAGTTTGATTGGTCCAGGTAGGTTGCTACTAGTAGTCTACCACCTATTTGCAGTTCCAATTTTAGTTTCATGGTGGGGTTGGAAAGTAGTAAATAACTAAACTTGGATGTGAGAAATAGTTTTGCAGACAGAGCACCCTCAGAGATGCTCTAAATGTGAAGAGTGGACATTACCTTCTCAGCAATGATGCGATCGCCAACCTGAAACGTAGGATACATGGATAAAGACAGAATGGACCTTGGTTCTGCACCAATGCCTGAGAAGAGCATTGACACGGCAAAAGATGCAACCATGGCCTTCCCATCCTCAGATGTGAGATGTCTCAATGGCCAGAGAGGTGCTTTAGCCTCTTGAGTAGAATCTACCGCATTGCATGAGGGGTCTAAGCGGTTATCAGTAGAATTTTTGTTGTCTCCATTGTTGCTCTTCTCCTTAAGAGCAAGGATGGAGCCCTGGTCTGCTGCTCCATCTAGGGCACGGCCGTAAGCTAATCTCCTGGTCTTCGACAGCCATGTACCTGAAACCAAATCTGGCCTTGGCAAACTCTTCACGCTCTCAATAAGTGTCTGGCTGGACTTTGCTGCTATCTCTGACACGCATATGCCGCCACGGCCGAGTAACGTCTTCTTATTCTGAACACTTTCTCGACAGTAAGACAATGGCGACAATTGTGGAGTATTTATCACAGCTCTAAACCTTCCGCCAGCATCTCCAACAACCTCTCCTCGCACAGGAGGAGCAGCATCACGAAATTTCTCCCTCAAGATATCACCCCACGGACAATAATCCTCCCTCGATGGGCATTTACTCCTGCTGCTGTTCACCGTCGGCGTAGGTCTGCGAAATTCCATCTCAACACCCCCCGCCGCAGCCGCAGAAGAAGAAGAGAACCGAAACATGCGCATCAAACCCCCAGAATCAACCCCTTGCGCTCCCATCATCGTTCTCTATTACCACTTCTCACACAAACACTCTCAAAAACACTTTCACCACCACAAAAAAAATTCCTCACCACGACGACGATGACAACAACATTACCCCTCTCCAAGTCTCATCATCATCTCACTCCACGAAACCGAAGCCAAGACACCCAAATATCCCAACAAAAAACATGAATATTTTACAAAGCTCACAACCCTATTCTGCAGCACAACTTTCTGTCTCTGTCTGTCTGTCTGTCTGTCTGTCTCTCTCTCTCTCTATGTGTCTCTTTCTCTCTCTCACCGAAACATGCAACCGCAAAGCATGAATGGCTTCAAAAGCTCACAAACTCAAGCTGAAGGACGATTGTCTGTCTGTCTCTCTCCCTCGCTCTTTCTCCAATAAAATTCATCAATCAGGACCAAAAGAGACTCTATAAAAAGGAACGAGAACAGAGAAATGGAAGGCAGCTACGTTGCTTAGTACTCACCTGGCACCACTCGGGCGTAAGAGGAAGAAAGAGAGCAAGAGAAGAGCAGAGAGGGATTGACGCAAGAGCCAGATCTTCAGAAGCAACGACGATGGCAACACTGAGGATAGGGTTAGACGAAGAAGCAGAGGAAATGTCATGGTGAAGTGAAAAAGTTCCAAGCTGCCCGTTATACACTGTCCTTACCCGTCAGGGAAAAAGCAAAAAGAAAGGAAGAATGAACGAATGAAAGAAGCGATGAATTGAATGAAACAAAGAATGAATGAATGGATGAGAGGAACGAAAACTGAATGAATAAATGAAAGAAACGATGAATGAATGAATGAAACGAAGAAAGAATGAAATGAAAGGAACGAAAACTGAATGAATGAATGAATGAAAGAAAGAAAAGGAAGGAAGAGTGAATGGGAGAAGGAAGACTGCCCAGAATAAATCTTTTTTTCCCAGACCGGTGTCTGGCACATGTCTATTTGGAATAGGGGGTTTTTTTCTCATTTTTTTTTTCCCCCAATTTTGTTATGTAGCCACAATGGTGATCCTCCACATGAGGAATTAGCCAAATTTGGCTACAGGTTAGATAAAAGCAAAGTAGATAAACTTTTAAAAATCTTGCTATATTTTGGAAACCTATTGTCTAAAAATTTGCAATTTCAGCCAAAAAAAAAATTCCTAGAAATTTAGGGACATACCCTAGTACCTTGGCCAGTTCAACACATGTCTGTCAAATAATTAATTAATTAATTAATTAATTTTGAGGATTCCATTTCAACAAATCATATATTCTCAAATATTCAATCAAATTCTGTATTTTCATTCAAAAAAATAGGAATTCTTTTTTAGAAAATTTCAACATTTCTGAAAATAATATTATTATTATTTGTTGAGATGCCCCCTGTCCTAAGGTAATGGTAAATACAAAATTTCAAAATATATTAGAACCTTGTGGGCTGAGAAAAAAGCTTCGAATTTTATAGAATGTGTACTCTTAATAGTTACATAAATCTTTGATATCAATGTTATGTTAACTCCATCCAAAATCCATTCCAAGAATTGTATTTTTATTTCATATTTTATATTTATAATTCCCAATAGCTCATCGTTATTTATTTAAAGAAATTCCCAAGAGCATATGATAAAAAAATTTGTTTCAAATTAATTAACAAAATGAATAAAAAATTTAAAATGTCAAAACAAAAAAAATAAATTAAAAAAAAATCGGTTAATCCCCCCATAATTTGAACAAATCCATAATGATCACATGCATTGCAAAATATCAATATGCATATATGCCATATATTTATATATCAGTTTTGCCATATACCCTATAATTTG
>Ga0209208_10009767_pt1 | contig 12570 bp, 7 predicted proteins | sample S1TSphfallax_3_FD_187694 | JGI IMG/M metagenome (GOLD analysis project Ga0209208, IMG submission 187694) | Host-associated microbial communities from peat moss isolated from Minnesota, USA - S1T2_Fd - Sphagnum fallax MG (SPAdes) (version 2) | ecosystem: Host-associated > Plants > Peat moss >...
CAGCAGCAAGTGCATTTGGAAATCTGCTAACCTAATTACAATTATCATAAGTCATAAGACTAATAAATACCACTTTCTAAGTGTACCACTCACTGCGTTACTTAACTTGTTTCAAAGGTGTACTGCCAGCACCCTTGCTTGTCTCTACATGATTTCCAACCCCCCCCCCCTCCAACAAAAACCTAAAAAATAAAAACAAATAAAAGGGCAATGAAAGGACTCTTATATGATTCTTGAATGAAATTTCCCATAGTCTACTTCTTTTTTTCCTCCTTGTGAAAACTAAATGTAATAATCTAAGGGCTAGTTTAAATGAGAGGGTCCAAGGTCCAGGGTCTGATGAAATAGAGCAATCCTATTGGATGAGAGCCAGAAATTGGACCACCAACCATCAACCGACTGTCCAAGATTAAAAAGTGGCAAATTGAGGCTAAACCTACATGGCACCATTTTGGAGGGAAAATCAATTGGTTTAAATACCAAAAAACAAAAGTGCTAGAAATGTTGGATCCATGGCCTTTAAACAAATATCCATGACCAAAAAGTGGCAAAATCAAGGCTAAATAAACGTATTATATGGCACAATTTTGGAGGGAAAATCAATTGGTTTCAACCCCCCCCCTTGCTCACAATTTGAAGGAGCAAGATGAAAGCTAGGGTCCAAGGTGGGGTCCAAACTCAAGGATTCATCAAATGAGTCCAAACTGGTTCCTAGGAATTTGTACCCTGGACCCCATCTAAAATGGGCCTAAGTTGGATTTTTTATGTGTGAATTCTGTTGCATCCCAGTAGTAATAGTGCCAGTGATTTTTTTTCTTGGGGGAAAATTGGCCACTTGGTGACAAAAAGAAAGGGGGCTCCATAGGGCAGAGGTCCAAACTCCAAACAATAGAAAACTCACTCAAAATTGTTCACAAATCTAGTGGTGTTGGTCTTGCTGGGGTTGGGATGGGTTTAGGGTTTAAACCCACCCCCCCCCCCTTCCCAAGGTGTTCACAAATTTAAAAAGACATTCAAAATGGTTGAAATTTATTAAAAAAGAAAACTTCCTCTAATGTTTTGTTAAAGACATGAAATATGTGAAAAAATATGCCTCTCTCTCTCTCTCTCTCTCTCTCTCTCTCACACACACACACACACACACACACACAAGAAGGTCCCATGCTCAGGGGTAATTTCCCTCAATTTTGAAATATAAAAAACTTGGCAAATTTTCCCCAGATGCTATTCTCCCCAAAATTAGCAAAACTAGTCAAATTGACACTAGAGAAAACAAAATTAACTTTCCCAAATGTATTTGGTAAAAAGAAACGCCAAATTTTTTTCCCCCAAAAAATCAGTGGCCAAAATATTGAAGAAAATATCATTAAACATGCTCTACAATTTTCTTTTATAGAAATCAGATACTACTTAAAATTGGCTAGATATTAATCACACTTCTAATCACCACAAAAATTGTCGTAATTAAATCAAAACATACAATAGACAGATTAGAGAGCACTTGTGCTGCTTCTGCTTCTGCTTCTGCTGTTGTGTGTATGTGAATGTGAGTTTCCCTTTGCCTTGGAAGCTTTTGCAAAGTTGTTGCAAAGGTGCAGCAGTGAATGTGAATATGAATATGGATTTCAAGCAGCTCTAGACTAGTGCTGGGGAGAAATCAGGCAGTTGCCATTGCATGCACAGCTTCCTTGTTGATCAAGTAATTGACAGAGAAAATATTAGATCATGACGACGGTATGTGAAGAAGATTTCTTTATGTGAAGAAGCTTGTTCATTTTGTTTTGTCTTTATGAAGTTGGTTTGGAAATTTTGCTGCAACAGATCGCATTCTTTGAAAGCATGTTGCAGATCTTTTTACAATGTTCAACTATTGTTGGGTTTCTTTGTACAGGTGCGCCTACGTCCCTCCGCATGGATTCTCAATCTGCGGGAGAATATGGCAGCAGCTACAAACCGCCACAAGCAGCAGCAGCAGCTTCCACCACGTCCAGTGACAAAGCGCGTTGGCCCGGATGATGAAGCAAAACAGCTGCAGCAGCACCAGGAGCAGGAGCAGGAGCAAGAACCTGAGCAGGAGCACTGCAGGAGGAAGAGAAACCCCTGCAATATCAACCACAAGGTTTTTGACACTCCATATCCGGCGTCATCACCATCGACAAGTTCAAGGCACCAGCTGTTGCCGGCGTGTACTACTCCAAGTCCAAGAAAATCAATAGCCTCGGTGGTGCGGAAGCAGCTCCCAGCAGCTCCGGCAAGTGGCCGCCAGCACCAGATCAACTCATCTCCTCCTGTTTCTATCGAATTTGGGTGTAGTGATTACAGGTCGCTCGCATCCTTCCTCGGCAAGCAAGTTGATGAGACGGCGGTACTGACGCCAAAGGCGGCACATACTTCGAAATCGACTGCAGGATCTCAGCTGCGTAGTAGAGGTGCCGTCTCGAGAGTGAGAGATTATAACCCGAGAAAAAACAGAACTCGACATCCTAGTCTCGACATGCAGTATGACATCGGTTGCTTCGTTGCCTCGCGAAACCAGCTCGCTTCGCATAGCCTGGCTGACAGATGGGGTTGTATCAAGGAAGGCGGGCCGTCTAGGGAATATAAGATCACGAGAAGGAACGTCCGACCCGATTTGTCGCTGCGACGTGTAGCGCCCAACATTAATGGAGCGCCCTCACGGGTGAAGAATCAAGTCTTACTCAAGAAACGCAAAGAGATCGGCCGGAATTCCAAGAAAGACAAGCATCATGCAACAACGCCAGAAGTTCGAGAAGATCCGAGCGATTGCATTGAATGTACTTCCCCGTGCAGGTCGCTTAGCAACTGGTTTGATGCAGTCGACGATACTGTAGCAGTAGGAGTAAAATTGCGAGGTCGACGGAGCTTGCAGTCTTCACCGCCGGCCAGTGACGATCAGCTGAGCATCTTCACGACCTCACAAGCTGATCAGCTGCAGGGAGCCAAGGATATTCCAGCAGCTGCAATTGGGTGGTCTTGTAGTTCTTCCGATTCCAGCGACGTCAGTGCCTCGAGTGCAGCAGGCGAGCTCGATCACGCGGCTCAAGACGTACGGTTTGTCGGTCGAGAAGGGATCAGGACTGTTGCATCCTGTCGAGTTTGCAAACAGACAAACCCCGAAGTTGACTCCGAGCTAGAGATCATTCCACCATCGTCAAGAAGGAACTGGAATCAGGTGCAGCAATCATTTGACAAGCTGGTGATGACGAGCTCGGGCGCAAGAGGGGCTCAGAGTAAGACACAAGATTGTTCTCGGAGATCATCGGTCGATACTTTCCCTGTGTTCCAAACTAGCGATGCAAGAAGAAGCCGAGACTTCGGCGCTGCTATAGGTTCAGCTTTTGTCGAGACCCCAAGGGAGATCACTCCCAAATATTACTCATGCCCAAGGGAGATCACTCCCAAATATTACTCATGCCTTGACGATTCCGCTGTCGAAGAAGAAGACGAAGAAGAAGAAGAAGAAGAAGTAGTCCGCGCCGGTGCTTCCCGGCTGCAGCTTGATCACGCGAGTACTGCAAGCGGATGCTCGAAGCTGCTGGAGGCACGCAGGGCTGCGAAGCGTCTTGCGAATTTAGAAGCTCTAACAATCGCACGAAGAAAGTCCGCAGCTCGCCAGCAGTTGCATGACCAGGAATTATATTCAGCAACACACCACAATCCAGCTTCTTGTTCTCATGCGGAGACTAGTCATGAACAATCTCCGAGCAGTATTCTCGATTACGTAGATGCTGAAAGTGTTCAGGATGATCTTAGATCCCCACAGAAGAAATATTTTCCTATTACTGCAGGTCAAAAGCTGATGACCTACAAGTACAAGCCTGATGATGATCTCCAGCTATATCATGAAGAAGCTGCAAGTCGAATGGAGGATCCGCGACATGATCAGGAGGAGCTTGACATGGGTGCAGCTGTGTGTGCATACAATCAGCTCATGCAGCAGCAGCAGCAGCAGCAACAGCTGCGTGGAGGAGGAGGACGCGGAGTAGGATTTGGTGCTCACGTGAATGGAGTTGTGATGAAGGAGAGCGTGGCAATGGTGAAAACGTCATGCAATCCTTACAATGACTTCAAGGAGTCGATGATAGAGATGATTGTGGAGAAAGACATTCGAGACTCCGATGACTTGGAGGAGCTTTTGCAGTGCTACCTCTGTCTCAATGGGGTTCAGTACCACGCTGTGATTGTTAACGTCTTCACTGAAGTCTGGCGCAAGCTCTTCGACAGCGATTATCCTGCCACCTAAATTAGTACCACCCTAGGATCTCGTGACGGAAAAACAAAACATCCTTATAATATACTACCCTATAACATTCCTTGCATAATAATATAATATTCCTTGCACATTTCTTTGTACACTTTGAAGCAATTCTCTCATGAGTCCCCTCCTCCCCCCCACCCAATACTCGTTGTAATTCTTAGCTTCAATTGATCTCATCTGATTAATCATAATTGTCTTATAAGCTGCTGCTTTGCAAAAACAGTCTGTTTTCTTCTTCTGGTGATGCAAGCTAATTGCACTCTTCTTCTTGCTTTTGATACCATCTTGGAAACTGATAGCAAAAGCATGAGAGAATAGAGATGAGAAATACACAGAATTTCAATTGGCTAGCTCTTTGCCCAACCTTAGGGCCAAAAACTTAGCCTTAGGGTCGCAAATACTAATAGAGATGACAACAGAGATTTTAACTTGCAAGTTCTTCACCCAACCTTAGGGTCACACAAGTTGTTACAGACTTTTATGATTCCTTATCAAGCTTTTGGCCTACACCTAAGTAAAAGAGGTGAATATCCCATGCACATGTTACTTTCCCTAGTGTTGTAGGCACAAGCACAAATTTCATGACTTCACATGAATTCTTAAAATTTTCAGATTCACAAATTGAGGTTCCAGTAGTGTGTGCATTGATCCTGTGTTTCTCGAATTTGATAGTTACGGAGTACACAAACACAAACTGCTGGGAGGTAGCTACATCAATGGAGCTAAGGTTGTTTTTTCATGTAATTGGGAGTAGTGCTGAAAGTGGAAGGAATTGGGGAGGCTTGTTCATTCATTGAAATTCTGTCTCAATTGTACACTATCGTCCCAATTTCACACAAATGGTGCCCATTCTGTTCTGTCCCAATTTCACCCAAATAGTAATGAAATGTGTAGTGAATCCCACCACATTCCTTTGAAATGTTAATTGAACTAGAGATCGAAAGCAAGGACCTTTATGATTCAGAAAGAGTTCATAATTTGTAAGTTGTCATGTTCATTGATGAAAGATGGGCTCTAGACAATATTTTGTCCTTTTCTTAATGCTTTCAATGACAGTCCAGCTTTGAGTACAAAAAATCAATTCGCATCTTTTGAACTGTAATTTCTCACATGCATGATGACAACATGTTTTCCTTTGTGTCTAAAACTACTTTCTAGAACTAGACTTTTGAAGTTTGAAATGTACAGAACATGTCTACAGATTTTCTTGTTTATGCCAAGTTAGAGAATTACCAGTTCAGGACTGAAATCCGAAGGGCCGCAAAAGTCCCCCCTAAAACTTCAGAGACAACAAGCTGTTGTATGAATGGGTGGGGAAGACAGATCTATCAAACTTGTAGTGGTTTTCTTTCTTTTTTTTCATTTTTCTTTTTCAGTTTTGTGATGTAGCCAAAGTGGCCATCGTTCAGTAGAATGTTTATCAAATTTGGCTATTAACCAGATATGAAGGTAAAAATATATGATGATGCATTTGTGTTCTTTGTATAGCTACAGGAGCCAGTGTTTTTGTTTTCCTTTTTTCTTTTTTTTCCTCAATTTTGTGACATAGCCAAGTTTGTGATAATCCATGAGCCAATTTAGGCTGTTAACAAAATATGAAAGGAAAAGTCTAAACCTCATTATATATGTTTGGCTACCTACTTACTTGAATCATGTATAGAAATGTGGAGATTTGAAGGCATTTCCTTGAAATCTGGTGAATTTGGGGCATTGCTTCCATGAGAAATCCTTATTATGATTCCTAATCACATCTTCCAGGTTGAAATTTGGCAAAGAAATTGCAAAATTTCTCCCCCAAACCTCATCTGCTCCACTGCTCCAAGACAGCAACTGCAGCGAAGTGTTCAGAGACATGAAGATCACAGCAATGTCAGAAAGACCAGTCAAATGGATTGCTGAAGCTGTCCAACAAACTTCAACAACTTCACATTCCATTGTGCATTCTTCCAGTGATTTTTACATACTGAAGGATTTGCAGGATGTGCAAGCAATTTGAATCGAAGCCCACTCCTGCCCAGCTCTTGTCAGCATCAGCTACTCAAAAAATAATAAATAGCAATAACATGAATTTTTTTGCATCTGAATCTCAAGGATATTGAAGTTATCCCCTAAAGTCTATGAAACTGGGGTTCAGTTGCCCTAATTTTGCTGAAATTGGGGGACCAAAACAAAAGTGAAGATGATTGCAAAGCTTAGGGAAATTGGGCTGGCATCCTACTTTCAAGGAAAGTTGGATGTTTGTTGGCCTTGCCTACCAATGCAAGGATATTGTGTTTAGTGTGTTTCATTATAAAAATATAGTAGCTTAAGGGATTTTGGCCCCTAGGTAATAGGTCTATTTTTATATGAGGACTTTTGAAAAATGATATTTTGGCTTGTGTTGAAACTTGAGATTAGTTATAGAATTATAATATCTTGAAGGATTTTGGTTTCTTTTTGAGGATTTTTTGAAGATTATATTACTGCATGGTGAAATATTTGAGTTTCCATAATTCGTCTTTTGCCTTAAGATACTTTTTAATGTAAATGGCGAGGCCACAGTGTGAAACACCTCTTGTTCCATATTGTTTTGTCACGGTGAGATCTCCCAAACCACAATGCCCCTTGCTGCCCAAGTTTGCGATCATTTTATGTTGGGCCCTTGTTTGGCTAATAGTACTGTTCGAAGCCCTTTATGAGTACAGGTGCACCTTACCATATGCTCTTGGAACCCCTTTAGATTTTATTATCAATTGTCATTTTAAAAATGTATTGAAAATATTTTTTAACACTATTCATTGATTTGATCAAATTTGTGCCTGTGTGTGTGTTTTTTAAATAAGATTGTTGAAATTTCACCTTTTTTTATGTTTGCAACGCCCTTTGTCCAAGTCATTGTCTTTCATCAATTCGAAACAATATGCCATACTTGTGTAAATATGTTTTTACCCTATGTTTATGCAACTATACCCACATGGTATGTATAAGGTAAATGATAAAATATTTTCCCCATACAATTGTAAATAAGGTAAAATCTTCATCATTTGCCTTTACTTGAATTGAAGATTTTGCAAGGCCTTTACACCCATACTCTTACTTGGTTTGGAAATTTACTAAAGTCCATATCAACTTATATATATTGTTTGAAATTTTGTGTCCAACTGATATACTAAAATCAATATACCCAACCAGCCTTGTGTGTTTTTTTTTTTCATTTTGCAAAATGGCATGGGTGGCAATTATCTCACTAGAGATTTAGCATGAGTGGAAATGAACCCACAAAAGATTCAGCTATAAGTTTTGAGAAAACTGTAGGAAAACCCTAAACAGTGTGTAGCCAAAAATATAGAAAAATCATTAAAGATTTGTACTTCATATTTGGTTTACAGCCAGATTTAGCTAAATCTTCTCATGGATGGTTGCCACTTTTGTACATATTCTTATGGATGATTGCCACTTTGGCTACAAACAAAAAATTCTTTAAAAAACGCCATGCTAGGTGTGTTACTAGTTACTACCCTACCCATTATCATCCTACTCCCTGGAGCTCTGTTTCAATCTGGCCCTCTTGCATTCAGTGTTTTTTTTTCTTTTTGTGGCGAAATTTCTCTACTTGACAACAAAAACATGTGTGTGAAAAGGGACCAAAGGATTTTCTTTTTGGAAACATTTGCACAAAGTCCCCATATTGCAAGGGAAAATGTTTTTAAATCGCCATATTTAGATATCAGTTCCTAATAATTTGTAGCCATAAAATAGCAAGTTTCCTAGCATTATTACTTACCTCTCTCACCTCTGTACCCAAATTTGGCTAAGACCTCTTGTGGATGGTGACCAGCCCATCTTTTTTTCATTTTATTGCTCATGTTTTTGCTGACCTGCTTTGCATTGATGAGAGAGTTTGATGAGAATTAGGGTTTTTGTCAGAAAATGGAATAGAGGACATGCTGGGATCCAGACAAAATTTGTTGTTGTTTTCTCTGTTGTAATGGTCAAAACCCAACTAAAACTCTGGCAGCAAAACTGCGGTTGGGTCTCTCTCATGATTCATCACACAGGTTGCTGCACCGTCTGTTCTGATGTGAAGCATTAAAACAAAAAATGGTACCGGATTTGAAAGAAACAAGAAAACCATGTTGAATCTCTCTGCAATCTCTCTACGCTGTATTTGATTTAATAGTCGAAGCTTTTCTCTTCAATTACAGGGCGTCCTGAAGATAAAATAGACAGAGTTCTCTCTCTCATAGGTAAATTCTGAAGTGTGTGTGTGTATGTGTGTTCAGAGCTTTCTGCACCTGAGCTATGGCGAACCATGGCTGTTGTTTTGTCCAGATGCATTTAAGTCACACTGCTTGAAACCAGCAAAATCCCCGATGACGACTCCAATGTGATAGGAATGGGGAGTTCAATTCAAGATCAAACTGGAGGAGCACAGATGATAATTAGCGTCTTCAACACACAGTCAGTAACAATTTGCGACCTCAAGAGAATTGATGAACTTTCTTCAAATTCATGGAGAGAACTTTTATAATTGCCACCCAAGTACTACTAGTAAGCTCAAAATTAGAAATAGTTATGGACTAGGTAACCAGCCAGAGTGTACAGGCTACCATGGATAGTCTCATCGCTGAGGCGAGATCATGTAGGTTAGCTTGTATAGTCAAGGCACATGAGCACCAAGACTATTCATGGTAGGCTCGAGACTAGGGTTGGCCAATTTCAGGTTTTCAGCTGGGTCTAGGTCCGGATCCAAGTTTAAGAACCAGATCTGGTGGGTGTACAAGGACCCAGACTCGGCAAGTCTTCAGGGTTTTTTATAGGTTCCAAATCATAGCATTAGGTAGGAGCTAAGGTCTTAGGTTTAGATAGGATTTAAGGTCTTTAGGTTCGAGGCTCCTAAATCCTAGTGTGGCATCAAATTGCATCTAGAATCTATTGAATGGAAGGGGGATGAAGGTTTGACTTAATGGATAAAAGGCTGGTTGCATAGGATGATGACAAGTAGAAAGTGCCAAAAATTTCGATGGTTGGTGATCATGTGAAGTAGAGAGATTTGATAAGTAGAGGGATTTGATCGAGCTTATCCACATTATTGTTTTATTTGTATTAGACTATGTTCATTGTTTGTTCTAGGTGATGTTTTGTTTTGTATGTTGTTCTTCAATAAGGAGTTTGTGATGATGGAATGTTGGTGCTATTTTTTTAATTTGTTAGTGTACATTTCATAAAATAGGTTTTCTACCTTTGGGTTTGTAATGTTTGTTGAATGCAATTTATCATGTGGAGCTTACTAGGATGTGGCAAAGAGGATTTAATGAGAAGTGGATTACTTTGTGAGGCATTCATTTTGGAAGCTAAGTACATTTTTTTGCAATTTTTTTTTTTTAGTGTATGATGTTGATGAGATGAAGGCTCTTGGCATAACCTTGTGTTTAGGTTTGAAAATTTTCAAAAAATCTCTATTAAATTTTAATGGAAGTTTCTTTATTGATTACATGTTTCACAATAGAAACACATTTGAAAATGATGAGAATCTTTTGGGAGTCTGAAAGCTAGTTTGAAATTGTTTCACAACCTCAAGTTTTCTGTGCTTGAAATTATTTTGGTTTCTATTTTCTAAGATTTAGGAATGAATGGGAAGTGAGATCTATTTTTGCAGGACCTCCAAGAGCAACATAACCTGAATGTAATAAATTGGGGCATGTGCGCCAGGGAATTCTTTTGTTCATACTATTGCAAAACTTTATATAAATGTTTTCTTCTCTTGTCTGAATTTCCAAAGAAAGGTGAAAATTGAAGCTTTACAAGTTTCTTACCAAAGTCTTAAATGGGAGTAGTTGGTATGTAGTGGGATTCATGAGTGATGCAAATGGGAGCAATAAGGTGTTGTATTTTTGGTGGAATGCAATAAGGGAACCTTATTGTATAAAATCAAAAGTGAATGTGGAGGGGTTTGTTCTGTCATGAAAGAATTATGATAGGCCATGATAGCTTTTAATAATAAACTTGGAACATGTTGATCCAAAATGTGCCTTAAACTTATGCAATCGGATTAGTTGTGTCATAGCAGAAAGGTTGATTATGTTAAACTTTTACTTTCTAGTTGTTGAATAGAGATGTATAGAAATATTTTTGAAAATATTACCAAGGAGGAAATCTTTATTCCTTCCACTTCTTTTGATGACAATAGCCTTACGTTTTAACATATGAGGACATTTCCAATAACATTAAAATTGTCTTTACATATGTTGTGATGTTCCTTATGTTGTTCTCTTGTTGTTGGGAACATTTTGAAAACATTGAGAACATGTTGAACACATTGGGAACATTGCAAACACCATGGGAACCTTTTGGGAACACTTCACACATCCAAATCCAAAAAAATCAAAGTTGCTTAGAAATCAACTTTGGAGTTGTCTCCAAGAAATAAATCAAATCAATCCCAGCCTAAACCCAAACTATTGCTAAAAACAACTTAACTCAGCTTCAAAAATCAAAAGGTTAATTTTTGAAAATATTCCCTAGACCTGGGATTTGAGGGTCTTCTAGTTTACAAAAAAAACCTTAAAACTTGAAGCTAATTAATCCTATAAAAACCAATCAACCAAACACTAGTTGAGACCATTTGTAATAACCAACACCCTAAAGTCAATAATAGACATAACCATCCTTCATGAGAATTAAGATGCCATCATTTCATGCAAAGAATGATTATGAAATCTTCATCCAAGTGATGAAGGATTATGGAATCATTGGGGCCAATGAGAGCCCAAGGTGATACCTACACTAAGTAAATAAGTCACTAACAAAGAGGTTGAATGTTATAAGTTGTAACTTGCAACCTAACAACCAAACATAGCATCAAGATTGTCATGAAGGATGGTTATGAAATCTCAAATGGCATTTTGAGAATCAATTTGTTGAGAATGAAAGGGCTTTTTCAATGTATTTTTTCTTGTTAACTTCCCATGATGATGCAATTGAGGAATTGCAATCGCCTCAATGATATACATGGAGAAAATTGTCAAATGTGCATTCAAAATCCATTCAAGTTTAGAGGCTTGAAATAGTTTTTGTCTACTTCAAAATATCTTGGATATATTTTTAATTGAATATCACCCCTAAATAACCCAATATGGCACAAATAAGCAAACTTATCATTTAGAAGGTGATTGAAAAGCTTCTCAACATGAAAAACATAACATGTCTTTAGAAGTGACGGAGAACAATAAAATGATATACAAAAATAATGCAAACTTGTATCCTTGGGTCCCATCTAAGTTAAATATATGTTCAAATTGGACCTAAAGCACTTTAAAAACTGGTGATAAAGAAGAATGGTGAACCTTCGAATAAGTAGAATATCTAATTGTATGTTATGGTGGATAAAATTCAGTCGGGGAGTTTGAGGCCTAGTTCACAGGAGGGCCTGAGCCCAATTGGAAGTTGAAATGAAGCAATCCTGTTTGTTGAGAGCTTGAAATTGGGTCCAAAGGGTTTTAGATGCTGATTCAAGCCTGACATCATTAAAATGCCATGTTTGCCTTCATGGGAACAAAGAAAGCAAAATGAAAGGCAAAATAAATGCGGTAATCCCAAAAAAAAGAAGGCCCACAATGGCAATTACTGCATTTATTTTTCTGCAGTGTAGCAGTCAAAGCTTGGAACATACCCAACCCATTTTGCTAAGTAACCACCTAAATACCAAAACTACAAGTTCCAACTATCAATACATACAAACTCCCGCAAACCTCATAATTGATAACAATCTAGTATTCAATCCGAGAAAAAATGAAGTTATCAAGACCCATCTTTTCTAATTCTAATCAATTAAAATATGTCATACTCAGAACATGCTGGTGTGTCCAAATGAACATATCAAGGTCCAACACAAGTATTCACCTGAATTGCTGAAGTGTGTATGCACATAGCCTTTCCAACCATGTCCCAACGGCTATACCAGGATTACAATAGGTACCTGCAATTCTTTGTTCCCTCATACTACAACCACCACACTATGCTATAGAAGCAACTAAGCCCAAGGACATTTCTAAAGTATAATCTTGGCATTCAGTGACCTTCGATTTCTCATTATAATCCTAAGCTCTTATTTTGTTCCTCCATGAAAAGATAGAGAAAGCAAACCCAGTATTGTTCTTTCCCTAAAAGCAGAACTGCACTAAAATATGTGCCTGATGAACCTGTGATCAACACAGAATAATACACTATCACCCAGTTGGATACTGGTGATCAATTCCTGATATTCCACCAGGATTGTCAAATTTTGTGAAAATGTGTTACAGAAACAATTT
>Ga0209208_10009768_pt1 | contig 12569 bp, 11 predicted proteins | sample S1TSphfallax_3_FD_187694 | JGI IMG/M metagenome (GOLD analysis project Ga0209208, IMG submission 187694) | Host-associated microbial communities from peat moss isolated from Minnesota, USA - S1T2_Fd - Sphagnum fallax MG (SPAdes) (version 2) | ecosystem: Host-associated > Plants > Peat moss >...
CCACCCTCCAGCCCGTCATTCGCCAGGTTCGGGACGCTGCCCAGCCCGCGAATGTTCACCGCGGTGTTGCGCGGGTTGAAGGAGTCGATGGTAAGCGACGGCACCAGCTGCTGCAGCTTGTTCAAATTCGACGAGCCGACGAGCTTGATCTGCCTGGCATCGATAACGGTGATGGCGATCGGCACCGATTGCACCCGCTCGGCGCGGTGACGCGCGGTGATCACCACCGGCTTCAGTCCGCTTGTGGTCAACACCGGCGGTGGCGGCGGTGGCGGCGGCGCGGCGGTGCTCGCCGCGGATTGCGCGTGCGCCGGTTGAAACTGCGACGCGATAGACAAGGCGAGCAGCGAGCCGCCAAGCCAGCGCGTTCGTTTTTGCGTTAGAAAAGACATGAGAGAAACACTCCTGCGATCGTTTTTGATTGAGATTTTGCCAATGCCGGCGCGGCTCGCCGGGGTTGATTACCGTCAACAGCTGGTCATTGTGCTTTTCCAATCGATCATATCACCGGGGCTTCCATGAACGCTTCGAGCTGCCTTAGAATGGCGGCCTTCAGTGCGACGAATTCCGTGCTGGCGCGGTCGCGCGAGCGCGGCAGTTCGACGTCGATGACGGCGCTGATGCGGCCGGGATTCGGTGCCAATACCACCACGCGGTCGGCCAGAAACACCGCCTCCTCGACGTCATGCGTCACCAGCAGCATCGCGATTTTCTCAAACGTCCAGATCCGCTGCAGCTCGCCTTGCAGCCGGGTGCGCGTCAGCGAGTCGAGCGCGCTGAAAGGCTCGTCCAGCAACAGCAAACGCGGCCGGTTGACCAGGCCGCGCGCGATCGCCGCGCGCTGCGCCATGCCGCCTGATAATTTGCCGGGCAGGGCATTGGCATAGTCGGACAGCCCCACCAGTTCGAGATGCTCGGCGATCAGCCGCCGGCGGTCGGCGGCGGCAAATTCACGCCGCGGCAGCGCCAGGTCGATATTCTCGGCAACCGTCAGCCAGGGCAGCAGCCGGTGGTCCTGGAAAATCATCCCGCAACTGCGCGACGGGCCGGTGACCGGCGCGTCGGCCAGGATGATGTCGCCGGAATCGGCCGTCTCCAGCCCCGCCACCAGACGCAGCAGGGTGGATTTGCCGCAGCCGCTGGCCCCGACAAAGGCGACGAAGGCGCCGTCCTCGACCGTGAGGCTGATATTGTGCAGCACCTGGCGCTGCCGGTTGCCGAGCGCGAAGCCTTTGTTGACGGCGGATAGGGTGAGCAGTGGCGCGCTCATGACTTCTCTGCCGTCCAGCGCAGGAAATAATTGTCGAGAAGGGTGGAAAAGCCATCGAACAGGATGCCGATAAGGCCGATCGCGATCATGTCGACCACCACCAGGTCGAGCCGGTAGAGCTCGCGGGCGGCCATGATATTGGTGCCGATGCCGCCGCCGGCCTCGAACAGATATTCGGCGCCGATCGTCGCCAGCCAGCCAAACAGCAGGGATAGCCGCACGCCGCGCAGGATCGCCGGCGCCGCGCCCGGCAGCACCAGCCGTGCCAGCCGCCTGAAACGGCCAAGGCGAAGCAGGCGCGCCAGTTCAAGATGCGCTGGGTTCAGCGAGAACACGCCTTCCACGCCGCTGAACAGCACCGGCAGCATGGCCGCCAGCGCGATGAAGGTGACCTTGCCAGCCTCGCCGGAGCCGACCCAGACCGAGAGCAGCGGGACCCAGGTGAAAATCGGGATTGCCTTGGCGGCGTCGAGCAGCGGCGCGAACAAGTCGCGGGTGAAGCGGGACAATCCCAGGCCCAGCCCGGCCGGCAAGCCGACGGCGATGCCGATCGCCGTGCCCTCGGCGTCGCGCAGCAGGCTGGCCCCGAAATCGGACCAGAATTGCGGGTCCTGAAGCTGCTGTAGGGCGGCCACCGCCACCAAAGCGGGCGATGCCCAGACGGTCGGGTCAACCAGCCCCAGGACGGCGGCGGACTGCCAGATGACGGCAATCAGCGCCGGCAGCGCCAGGCCGAGGCCGATGATGCCCAGCCGCGCGGCCCAGCGCCGCAGCGGGAATGCCAAAGCGGCGCCGCTCACGCGCGGCCTCCAAAGCGGCGGGCCAGATAGGCCTCGGCCGTGACCACGCCGCGATCCAGCCCGAAGCCGATGACCCCGATCACCAGCATCAGCGCCATCATCGTGTCGAGCTGGAATAATTGCCGCGACATCGTCAGCTGGAAGCCAAGCCCGTTGGTGGAGGCCAGCAGTTCCACCACCACCAGCGCCGACCAGGCCTGGATCAGGCCAAAGCGCAGGCCGACAAAGACCGGCAGGATGGTCGCCGGCAGCAGGATGCGCCGGATGGTTGGCCAGGGGCCAAGGCATAGCAGCCGGCCAAGCTCCAGCCAGGCCTTTGGCACGCCAAGTATTGCCCGCTCGGTGTTGAGGGTGATGGGGGTAAGGGAAGCCTTGGCGATGATCACCAGCTTCAGCGCCTCGCCGATGCCGAACAGGACCATCAGGAAGGGGATCCAGGCCAGCAGGGGCACCCGCGCAATGGCATAGAAGCTGGGTGCGATGAGCCGGCGCGCGAGCGGGGAGACCGCGAGCAGGATGCCGAGCGGCACGCCGATGGCGACGCCAAGCCCATAGCCCAGCGCCAGCCGCCGGAGGCTGACTTCAATGCCGCCGGCCAGCGCGCCGGACACCGCCAACTGCCGCAGCGCTTCCAGCACCTGCACCGGCCCCGGCAGCACCAGCGTGGAAATCAGGCCGCGCGCCGCGGTGATCTGCCAAAGCACCAGCAGCAGAACAGGCAGAATGACGCCGCGCCGGATGGCGCTGCCGGCGCGCCGGCTACGGGCCCGGCGGCCGGCGCCGGCAATCCGTTCCGGCAGCAAGCCCTGTTTGAGAATTGCGGACATCAGCTCAGGCCTGGCATTAGGCAAGCCGCGTCGTGCCGTCGGCGGCGAATTGCGGCCAGTAATGGGTGAGGCCGCTTGCCGCCAGCGCGCCATCAAGCGGCCCGTGATCGATCCAATTTTTGGTATCCACGGGCGTGCGGATCAATCCGTATTTGAACGCATCGGCTGCCGAGCGCTGCATCTGGGCGAGCTGGAAGGGGTCCCATAATGGCGAGGTGAATTGCTTCAGATCGGTGATCTGATAGATCGCCTTCAGCATCGGCACGGGATAACCGGATTTGCCCCAGATATCGTATAGCGCATCGGTATTTTCCGGCAGCGAGGCCCAATGCGCGGCGTTGATCTGAACCTTTGCAACGCGTGCCACCGCATCGGGATACGCATTGGCAAACGCGCCAGTGGTCAGGACGGAAGCCTGCTGCGTATCGGACGGGTTATCGGCGCCGGCATGATAAATGACCCGCATCAGCCTGGCCGCCTGCGGCGGCAATCCGAAGGCGAGGAAGGTGGCATCGATCTGGCCTTCGATGACGGCTTGGGTTGCGGTGATCTGGTCGAGATTGATGATTTGCAAATCCGCCTCGGTCAGGTTGACCGATGCCAGGATCCGGTCGACGGAAAGTTCCAAGCTGGTGCCTTGGAAATTCGCGACCGTCTTGCCCTTCAACCCGGCCAGATCGGTAATCGATGATTTTTTGGAGACGGCGACGTAGACCGGCAGCCGATTGCCGTCGACCCAAAGCTGCCTGGTATCCAGACCGCGCGAGCGTGCGACATATTGCGGCAAATCCCCCTGCCAGACAAAATCCAGTGCATTATTCGCCAAGGCTTCGTTAACCGCGGGGCCGGCGCCGGCGTAGAAATGCCATTCGATGGCGGTACCGTCCTTGCCGAATTCCTGTTCCAGCGCGCCCTGCGCATGCACGACCGAGATGGTATTGCCGAAGGAATATGGCCGGCCGCCGAGCCCGGCCTCGGCAATGCCGATCCGGATTTGTTTTGGCTTATCCTGCGCGCGCGCAATATTCGGCGAGGCCAGCGCCGGCAGAATGCAGGCGGATGCCGTGACTAATCCGGCGGTAAAGCGGCGGCGATCAAGCATTATCCCATCTCCAAACTTCGAACGAAATCCCCGCTCCGGCGGCCGAACACCGAAGAAGGAAGCGACCCGAATAGAAAAATTCTCTATTTATTATTTACCCTATAATACCGATATGGAAATAGCGAGTCGAGCATTTCCAATAATTTTTTGTCCCGTTGCATGGCTGCCATGAACCTATAACTACAGCAAATGCCTAAGAACTCTTGGATTAGTCTGGATTACGCCAGCGACAGTGCCGGCAAGTAAATCGCTTCCGAATCGCCGAACTCCGTGGAGATAATCCGTCGCCAACAGTCATAAATTTAGAAATTTTTTCTAAGCCGATTGCTTTTCGGGATGGAAGCTTCGGCTCGGCTTTTGCAGCCGCAAATGCTCCCGCAAAGTCTTGCCCGCATAGGCGGTGCGGAACAGTCCGCGTTTCTGCAGTTCCGGAACCACCAAGCGGGTGAAATCGGTCAGCCCGCCGGGTAGAATCGGGGGCATGACATTGAAACCGTCGGCAGCGCCGTTTTCGAACCAATGCTGCAGCGCATCGGCGATGGCCAGGGGCGTGCCGACGATGGTCCAATGGCCGCGGGCGCCAGCGACGCGCAGATATAATTCCCGCACGCTCAAGCCGTCCCGCCGGGCCAGATCGACCAGCAGTTTCTGGCGTCCCTGATGGCCGATGGCTTCAGGTAATTCGGGCAATTTGCCTTCCACGTCGATCCCGCGCAAATCCGTACCCAGCAATGCTGAGAGCAATCCGAGCCCGATTTCGGGATGGATGAGGTCCTGCAGCGCCTGATATTTTTCTTCAGCCTCTGCCTGCGTCCTGCCGATGACCGGGAATACGCCGGGCAGAATCTTGATATCATCGCCGGTACGTCCCGCCGCAACGGCGCGCGATTTCATATCGGCATAGAAAGCCTGCGCCTCGGCCAGGGTCGGTGTCGCAACAAAAATCACCTCCGCGGTCCGCGCCGCAAACGCCCGGCCATCCTCCGACGATCCGGCTTGCACGATCACCGGCCTGCCCTGCGGCGAGCGCGCCACGTTCAACGGTCCGCGCACGGAGAAATGACGGCCGTGATGGTTGAGCACGTGGAGTTTTGCAGGGTCGAAGAAAATGCCGTTTTCCTTGTCGCGCAGAAACGCATCCTCGTCCCAGCTTTCCCACAACCCGATTGTGACATCGGCAAATTCGCGTGCCCGCGCGTAGCGCTCGGCATGCGGCGGCAGCTTCCGGTCGCCATAATTGAAGGCCTCCGGCTCATTGCCGGTGGTGACGAGGTTCCAGCCGGCGCGGCCCTGACTGATCAGGTCGAGCGAGGCGAATTTGCGCGCCAGATTATAGGGTTCGTTGAAGGTGGTCGTGACCGTCGCGATCAGTCCGATGCGCTTGGTCACAGCCGCCAGAGCGGAGAGCAGCGTGAGCGGCTCGAGGCCGGCGCTGCCGCCGGTGCGGGCCATCACCTTGGCGGATTGCTGGTCAAAGCTGGCCGAGAAATCCGCGACAAAAATGGAGTCGAACAAGGCCTCTTCGGCGATCTGCGCGAGCTGCCGGTAATGCGCAAAATCGACGCCGCCGGCAGCTTCGGCATCGGGATGCCGCCAGGCCGCGACATGATGTCCGCTTGGCACCAGAAAGGCGTTGAGGACGAGTTGCCGATTGGAAGATCCCATCTGATTTGCCGGTCAGCGCAAGTCGAAGACGGATTTGAGAATTTGCCCGGTGAAGGCGAAGGGCACCGCATAATCCTGGGAGACCGGCGTCAGCAGATCGGCCCCGATGTTGAAGCTTTCGTAGACGGAAAAGCGGAACGGGGTGGTGTTCGGCACCTCGCCGGCAGCCACCTCTTCGGATCCGATCAGCAGCCGGACCTGCGCCGAGGTTCCCGGCATCGGGATGCCAGGGGTGAAATCCACCGCAACCTCCACCTTGCCGGCGGGCAATTTCCGGTCAGAACGGATCACGCTCTGCCGCAAGCCGGCATAATTATACTGATAGGTCAGATAACCGTCTTTCACGAACAGGCTGAGCCCGCCCATGCTGCCGCCCATTGAATAAATCACGCCTTGCGCGCCGCCTTCCGGAATATCCAGGCTGAAAGTGGCAAGATGCGAACGCGACTTGACATCCGGGGCGATCGGCTCGGGCACGCGCCGCACTGGTCCATGAAACACTTCCCGGCGCGGCCGGGCGCGGTCTGCCTGCAATTCCAAAAACCGCGATGCCACGGCGCCCAGGGGCAGCACATTATAACGCCCGGCTTCGGCCCACCAAAGCTCCTTCAGCTGCTGCAGCTTGCGCGGATGGGTGGCGGCCAGATCATCCGCCTGGCTGAAATCCTTGTTGATGTTGTAGAGTTCCCAGACATCGTCATCCGGGTTCCATGGCGTGAGCATGTTCTGAAAAACCTGCCAGGGCAATCTGCCGGTAAAGCCGCTCGCCATCCAGCCATCACGATACATGCCGCGATAGCCGAGCATTTCGAAATATTGTTGGCGGCGGCGGTCCGGCGCGGCTTTATCGTCGAAGCTATAGGCGATGCTGACGCCGTCGACCTTGCTTTGATCGGCGCCGTTGACCTGGTCTGGCGCCTCCAGCCCCGCCAGTTCTAGAATCGTCGGGTAGATATCGATCACATGATGGAACTGGCTCCGGACTTCGCCGCGCGCGGCAATCCGTTTCGGGTACGAGATGGCCAGCGGCGTGCGCGTGCCGCCGAAATGCGAGGATACCTGCTTGACCCATTGCAGCGGGGTATTGCCGGCCCAGGCCCAGCCGACCGGATAATGGTTATGCATCGCCGGGCCCCCCAGCGCATCCGGCCCGCCGAAGGATTTGATCGCCTCGCGCTGCTGTTCGAATGAGAGCGGCACGCCGTTGAAGGTCAGCATCTCATTATAGGTGCCGTCGACGCCACCCTCGGCGCTCGCCCCGTTATCGCTCCACACCCAGAGCACCAGCGTGTCATCGGCAATCCCGAGTTCCTCGATGGCGGCAAGCACGCGTCCGACTTCATGGTCTGAATGGGCGACGAAGCCGGCATAGACTTCCATCATTCTGGCATAAAGCTGCCGCTGCTCGGGCGAGAGCGAGTCCCACGCAGGAATGGCATCGGGGCGCGGCGTTAGTTTCGCATCGGCGGGAATAACGCCCAATGCCTGCTGCCGGGCAAAAACCTCCTGGCGGTAGATGTCCCAGCCCTGGTCGAATTTGCCGCGATATTTTTCGATCCACGCTTTCGGCGCGTGATGCGGCGCATGCACGGCGCCGGGCGCGATATAGGTGAAGAAGGGCCGGTCCGGCTGCAATGATTTGGCGCGCCTGATCCAGCCGATCGCGCGGTCGGCGAGATCCGTGGTCAGATGATAATCCTCCCCATCCGGACGGTCGACCAGCGAATTGTTCTCGATCAGATGCGGATGGTATTGATGGGTCTCGCCGCCGATGAAGCCATAGAAATAGTTGAAGCCCATTGCATTTGGCCAATGATCGAACGGGCCTTGCGGGCCGGAATCGGGATCTGGCGTGTTATGCCACTTGCCGAAAATCGCCGTATCATAACCGTTCAGGCGCAGCACCTCGGCAATGCTGGCGGCCGATTTCGGCCACCAGGCGTCATAGCCCGGATAGCCCGCGGAAATATCCGAAACCACGCCGAAACCGACGGAATGGTGGTTGCGGCCAGACAACAAAGCAGCACGGGTCGGCGAGCACAGCCCGGTATTATGAAAACGATTATAGAACAGACCGGCGCCGCCGATCCGGTCGAAGGTTGGCGTCTCGATGCCACCGCCAAAGGCGGTGGGATTTGAATAGCCGGCGTCATCCAGCATAACGAGCAGGATATTCGGCGCATCTTTGGGTGCCTCCGGGAGCCGGCGCCGGTGCAGCGTCGATTCATCGACCGTCCGGCCGATGACACCGCCGAATGCCTCGCGCGGCTTCGGCAAAATTTTTCCTTGAATGCTATGCGGCTGATCAGACATTGAACATTTCATTTCGTTTGTTAAATAAACTAGCGGACGGATCCGCGACGGCAATTCGCGCGATACTGCCACCGGCAACCGCCGGCGCCAGCGCGCGGATTCAATTTGATGCAGAGCGCCCTTACAGAATTTTCCAAACGCTGATTGGTTAACCGGCGCAACCGCATCACCACCTGCCGTAGAATTCGCCAATCCCTGTGCCGGATTTTTTATTCTTTGTCTATCGGACTACTTCCATATTTTCGTTATCTGAAGAAGAAAATTTTATAAATCTGATTTTACTGCAGTCATATAGTATTTTCGCCTAACGGTTGGATATTTTGGAAGAAAAATTTTTCAGAGCGGATTTTGGTTCGACGTAGTTTGCGCGTGAATTTCCCACAGCAATGCCAAAGCCGATGCCGGGTTGGACAAATTGCCCTGCTGCGCGCCTTGCAGGCTTTGAAATGTCTTGATCGCATTCGCCTTATCGCCGGCCGCGAGATAGGCGATCCCGATATCCAGTTGCGAGCCGCCGGTTTTTGCTTGTTGCAGATAATCAGCCGGTGTTTGCGGCGATTGCGCGGCATTTTTCGCGGCCAGATGCTGCAACCGGCTGGCATGGCCGGAATCCGTGCCGTCATTCAACACGCCGGATGAAAAACCTTGGGCAATCACCGTGTTCGCCTCGGTATTATCGCCGGCCAGAATGGCGCGTTCAACGTAATCTTCATAATCCACCGGCTGGCTGAGCGTACCGGTCGCAAAGCGCAATCTGTAGACGTCCAAGGTCAGGCCGTCGGAGAAATCAGGCGCGGCGGTCACCAGCGAAATCGCCGCCGCCCAGTATTGCGGATTGGGATAATCCCGCAGCAATGCCGCAAGGGCGGAAAAATAGCCTTCGGTATCTCCGGATTTCTGCGCCGCGCTGGCCAGCAATTGCAACTCGGCTTCCGGCAATGTCTGGCCGGCCGCCTGCGCGGTTTGCTGCGCGTGCAACACCGCCTGCGCCGCCTGCCGGTAATCGCCCTCCGCATAATAGGCTTGCGCCAGCAAGGCGCGGGTGCGCGCATCCTGGCCATGGGCCGCGATGTAGCGGTTCACCCAGATCACCGCCTGCGGATAGTCCTGGGCCTGGTAGTAAAACCCGGCAATCGCCTGCACCAGTTCAGTCTGCGTCGCCGGCGGTTCTAAGCCTGCGGCCAGCACGGTCTGATAGGCGCTGGCGGCCTGGGTATAGTCGCCGGCCCCGGCGGCCGCCGCGCCGCGCAGCTGCGCCACCACCAGGGTTTCATACGGCGTGAGGTTGCCGACCGTGGCTGCCTTGTTCACCTGTTGCAAGGCGGCATTGTAATTGCCCCGCTGCATCAGGGCCTCTGCCTGCTGCAGCGGTTTTCCGACGGCCGGCCGCACGGTTTGGGCGCCGGCAAGGCAGGGCAGCATGAGGAGCGCCGCAGCGATCAGGAATGAGCGTTTCATGGCGCGCGGCTCAATTCGTAAACTGGTCGTCGCCGATGATGCCGATTTTCTGCACCCCGAGGCGCTGCGCGGTGGCCAGCACTTCCGCGACATATTTATAATCCGTCAGCCGATCCGGACGCACATGCAATTCCGGCTGGACCGGCTGCGCCGCCAGACCGGCGAGGTCGGCATCGAGCGTCTGGCGGTCCGGCACCACGGCGCCGTTCCACAGAATGGTGCCATCGAAATCGATATCCACCTCCACCACCTGCGGCTGCACCAAGGGCGGCGGCGGATTGGCCGTCGGCAGGTTCAGGTTCACCGCATGGGTTTGCATCGGAATGGTAATGATCAGCATGATCAGCAGCACCAGCATCACGTCGATCAGCGGCGTGGTGTTGATGTCGATCATCACCTCGGGTTCGTCGGCGCCGATAGCCGGGCCGGTGGTCATTGCCATGAGATGTTTCCCTCAGTCAGCGCCGCCGGCTGGCGGCTGGGTGATGAAGCCGATTTTTTGAATGCCGGCGCGCTGGCAGGCCAGCAGCACTTCGCCGACGCTCTCGTAATGCGCGTTCTGGTCGCCCCAGATATGGACCTCAGGCTGCGGCGCGTTGCCGGAGACGGCCAGCAGTTTTGCCTGCAGTGCCGGCAGGTTGGATAGCGGCGCCTGGTTCCAGTAGATCACGCCATTCTTGTCGACCGAGATATTGATGGTCTGCGGCTTGGTCTGGGTCGGCACGTTGGTCTCGCGCGGCAGCGAGACCGGCACGGTATGGGTGACCACCGGTACGGTAATCAGGAAGATGATGAGCAGCACCAGCATCACATCGACCAGCGGGGTGGTGTTGATGGCGCTGAGGAGGTCATCCTCGCCGCTGGCCGGCCCGAAGGACATCGCCATGCCTTAAAAACTCCGGGCGACGGCGATCGGGCGCGCCGGGGCGGCGGGGGCCTGCGCCGGGGCGGCCGGGCGGCCCAGCGCCTTGCCGCTGATCAGCACCGAGTGCAGGTCGTTGGCAAAGCCCCGCAGCTTCTCCACGGCCAGCTTGTTGCGCCGGACCAGCCAGTTATAGCCGAGCACGGCCGGCACCGCCGTGGCGAGGCCGAGCGCGGTCATGATCAGCGCCTCGCCGACCGGGCCGGCCACCTTGTCAATGGAGGCCTGGCCGGCGATGCCGATGGCCACCAGCGCGTGGTAGATGCCCCAGACGGTGCCGAACAGGCCGACGAAGGGGGCGGTCGAGCCGACGGTGGCCAGCACCGCCAGCCCGCCTTGCAGCCGGCTGATGATCTGCTCCACGACCCGCTGGATCGAAAGCGTCACCCAGGTGTTGAGGTCGATGCTCTCCACCAGCGAGCCCTCATGATGTTCCAGGGCGCTGACGCCGGTCGCGGCCACCGCATGGAACGGGCTTTTTGCCGGCAGCGTCGCCACCCCTTCGGCGACGGAATTTGCCTTCCAGAAGGTAAGGTTGGCGCCGCGGGCCTGGCGCAGCAGCTGGCTTTGCTCGATCAGCTTGGTGACCAGAATATACCAGGTGCTGGCGGACATCAGCGCCAGCGCGATCAACGTGCCGCGGGCGATGACGTCACCCGCCCCCCAAAGCGCGCCAAGGCCATAAGGATTGGCAATTTCGGCGGTGGCCGGGGCCGGGCTTTGCAGCGCCGGCGCCGCAGCGGCAGGCTGCACAGCAGCGGCCTGCGCGGCGGCGGCCTGCGCGGCGGCCGGAGTCGCGGTGGCATCCTGGGCGCTGGCCGCATGGGGCGTGGCGGCCAAGGCCGCGAGGCCCAGAACAAAAACGGCGGCGGTGGCATGGCGCTTCAGAAATCGCATGATGAATACTCCAAACTTGACAGCAGATACGAACGGCTTGCGTCCAAATTTCAGTCTTGCGGCAACTGCCAGACATAAGGGACAGTGACCCAGCCCTCCTGCGGGTTGCCATCGGTGCCGATAGCGGGGCTGAATTTACACAATGAGAAGGCTTTGACGGCCGCTTGATCGAGAATGGCGTGCCCGCTGGAAATGGCCAGATGCACCGAGAGCACCGCGCCGGTCGGGCCGATCAGGAATTGTAAAACCGTGGTGCCCGCTTCGTTATTGTCTGCGGCCTCGTCGGGATAATCGGGCGCTCCGCAGCTATGTGTTTCCAGCGAGGCCCCGGTGTGAACCGGGGCCGGAACGGGCGGCCGCGGTGTTACCGGCTGCACCGGCTGCACCGGTTGCACGCGGGTGACGCTGGCGATCACCGGAACCGGCGGCGGCTGTGCGATTTGCACCAGAGGCGGCGGAATAAAGGGCGGTGGCGGCGCCAACATTTGCGGCGGCGGTGGTGGTGGCGGCACCGGCGGCAACAGCTTTGGCTGGGTGATGATTTTTGCTTCCAAGGGCTGCCGCAGGACCTGAATGGCCTGCTCGCCGAGGCCGCTGACCAGCGCGTAGATAATCGCAATATGCAGCAGCACGACGAAGGCAATGCCAGCCGCCTGACGCGACGAAAATCTCTGCTCTGCGTAGTCCACTTGCAACACTCCACTCCGCCCGGCGCTGTGACATCTCCAGCTGTGGCTGGCCTGAATATGGGATGATGCGCGCTTTGTCTATCGACTCGATAGAAATTTTTTACGGCGATTGTCGCAACGGCGCAGGCGACAACCGCGCGGCTGGAAAACAATTTTTGTCGGCCTGGAGCCAACGAATATTCTATTCTTTTCTGTTGGTGGATTATAGAATTTTATCCGCTCAACCGGACGCTGAAAGGGAGGATAAACTACGCCTACGGAAACGATCGTTATGAGAAGAAAATAATCGAGATTTCGTTGATCATCCTATTAATTCACTTATCATTTCTCCGAGCCGGGATTTTCATGTTCGGCGGCCGTTTCGACCCCCCTTCTCGGCCGGCCGGGCCATGCGCGGCGGCCCGGCTGCGCCGCTTGGGACTATGGGATGTTGGCGTTTGCGGGGTTGGGGAAAGCGTATCAGGCCTTCAGCAGCTTCCCGAAGCCGATAATGTCGTCGGAGAACAGCTTCGGCTGCTCCATCGCCGCAAAATGGCCGCCCTGTGGCATTTCGGTCCAGCGCACCAGATGGAAATGCCGCTCGGCATAGCTCTTCGGCCAGAACACCAGTTCGCCCGGGAAACGGG
>Ga0209208_10009769_pt1 | contig 12569 bp, 7 predicted proteins | sample S1TSphfallax_3_FD_187694 | JGI IMG/M metagenome (GOLD analysis project Ga0209208, IMG submission 187694) | Host-associated microbial communities from peat moss isolated from Minnesota, USA - S1T2_Fd - Sphagnum fallax MG (SPAdes) (version 2) | ecosystem: Host-associated > Plants > Peat moss >...
AGGTTAGCTTCACATGTATTGAACACTTTCCTCCCAGTTTCTGAGCTTATAGGTTAAAGCCAATATAAAAGAAAACATGAGTGAAATAGTAAGTTTATCCCTCTCCATACGTCATTCTATAGTCACAAAAGAAGTAATAGTTCCACAATATAGGCCAATATATAGGAAAGCCTCTAACTCTTGTCATCACATGATGCAATGCATGTTTATGGTTACGTTTTTAGTAATTTCTGTGTTTTCTATTTGTCCAACCGCTTGAGTCTTGATTTTACTCTTTAATCACTAGTACATCTATTATTTCCTGTAAAACTTGCTGTGATTGTTTAAAGGTGGTGTAGAAACCCTCTGTGGCAAAAATGAAGGCAAGATTTGAATATCTTGTATATTATTACAGTTATCTCTAAAGTAAGACAAACACGGCACCGGAGTTTGGTCAAACACAGGGTGAGATTCAAAAAAAATCTGCAAAAAAGTACATTAGTATTCAACGGGGGGTGAAACTCAGAAAACCATCAATTTTGGTGATAATCTAAGTTTTATCCTGTCTTTCCTTTTTCCTGAGCGCCTCCATTGCTGCAGCGTGCTGTATATATTTTCACTGCTCTTACGTGTACAACTACTATAATTACTCTCGAACCTTGTGCATTAAATGCTTGAGTTTCAGCATTTCGTACTGAGATGTAATAAAATATTGGTACTTTTGCGGATATCACTGAAAGAGGGGCTAGGGGGTGAAAGGAGGCCCAAAGACAGGGTGAAGATAAGGTTACTTCACGGATAACTCTATTATGTCCAATATTTGTTGCTCTTTTTATTTTTGAGTATATTTCCACGTGGTTGTGATGGTAGCTAGAATAGCAATTTCAATGTCACTTTATATTGTTGTGGGTGCCTATGGAATACCAAATGCTGGGTTCTTTTGCTGACTTGACGTCCCTCATTTGGCTATTTTTTCCAAGTGTAACATTTCTTGTTTTCCAAAGTTCACATTGTTAAAAGATTGCTAAAACCCCTAGTTGACTTTGGGAAGTCCTCAAGTTCAAAATGCCAAATTGCCAACTCCACATCACAAAATGCTACCCTTGCCAAATCATCAACTTCACATCACCAGTGCTACATTACTAACTTTCCAAGTTGACTTGATTTTGCAGGCTGCCTAAATGAGTTTCGAACTGCCCAAAAAATTTCGAAACATTATTGACTGCCCACTGCCTAAGGTTTATTCCTTTGCCTCCTAAACTTTTTTTTTTGTTTTGGTTCTTTTTCCTTTGGAGTGGGGGAAGGTAGGGTGAGAGGGGGCTTCTATCATTATCCTGCCCTCATTCCTTGTGTATACCTAACTACATACTTGCATAAGATACCTACCTAGGTTACCAACCTACTAACTTACTTTCCCACCTATATAAACTGCCAACTTGTTTATCTACCCACCTATCTAGATCCTTACATGCTTTGTATACACTATCTAGATAGGTACACCAAGTAGGCAAGTAAGTAAGTGGGTACGTATGTACACTAGATAGGTGAGTATGTAGGTTGATAATTAAATATCTGGGTAAATGGATTGGTATGCCACGATTGTCATTGCGTATAGTCCAAGTAGTTTAACATCTACCCTTATTACTCATTTAAAATTCCTTTCGGTTAACAAAAAAATTGCATCATCATTTTGTGAGATGTAGTCAGCTAGGGAATGAAGCTTCCATTTTCCTTGTGATTGTGAAAGATGCAAGCTTGTGTCACTCTGCTTTTTAAAATTGTTTTCTTTCACTCATGATAATAAATACTTCTCCAATCCCCACCCCCAACTTGCACTTCAATAGATCTTGCAACTCTCTCTTTGCCATTAAAGTATGCTAAAAGAATCCCTGAATCTCTTTCAGGCTTACCTTTGATTCCAATGCAGTGTTGGAGTGTTGTCATAAGAAAGGAATCAGAACACCATATGAGAGAAACTGGGAAAGTACTGACAACAGAAAATATATAATTTTGCCTTGTTTTATTGTTTAGTTTATGGGATAAAGCCTAAAGGAGCAGCTTAACTATTGTGATTTTTCTATTGCTTTGCATTTAGGCCATGTGGACAAACTGCAGGCAGAATGGTCCCTTTTACATTGTTCTTGATTTTTAGCATGAACCTGCACTTTAAAATTTGGGTGCCTTCAAGTTGTTGGGTTGCAACTTCCTAGGTAGTTGCTAGTTGCTACATGGCCTTCTCTTCATAACTTGGGTAGGTTTGAACTTTGAGCATTTGATCCAATATTATGTGGGTATGTCTTTTACCCAGATATATCGGTCGGATATGTACAGGGTATATAAATTAATTTAATCTATTTTTTTCAAATTTGATATTACCCTGATGAACAGCATACCCTCAAATATTTGATTTGCAAAAAAGCATGCCCTCTGCATAACCCTGGACATGTGCAAAGCATAGCAGTAACCAAAAGGTGATGTGCTTCTAACAAAGATCCAGATAAGAAGGTTCCACAGAAGGAGTAGCTTTTAAACCTATCAAGACGCCTGGGCCTTTATGGAAAAGCTCTCTTGCAAATATATCTGTGTGAACTGTGGGTGGATTCTGCTACAATTTTCAGATTTGATTATCCATGTACAACTTGCCAGATGCAAAGTGAACCTTTTCATGCCTCGATGCAAATGTTGTGAAAGAATTGTCCAAATAACTTGATTTTTAAACACATGAAATGGAAGGCAAAGGATCAGAAAAACTGGAAAAGAAATTCTCATTGGATTTAACTTTTCAAATTTGTCTTTACTAATTCTAAAATGTATACATTTTTCTTCATTATTTAATTCCAGTATAATGTATAAAACAATATCAACATATATCTCCTAAAGATACTATTTTTAGTGTTCTTTGAGGGTTGGGGGCCAGGGGGTGGTTCAAAGTTCAAACCTGTGTTGGGTGGTTATTAAAGGCAGGAACAGACCCCCCAACAGTTATCTAAGTGGTTTTTAGAATTCATAACCACGGTTCTCAAAAATCATAGACCCAGTTCTGATAGATAAGCACAGTTTCGCCAAAAAATTGGGAAATAACCGCCGATAAAAACCATGGGTTCTTTCATGAAAATTGCTGGTTCTTGAAGGTTTTTGAAATAACAGGGACCAGCAGCTATAACTTGATTATGATTTTTTTCAAAGAACCAAAACTGGTGGTTACCTAGTTCTGAAATGTTTAAATAGTGAAACCATGGTTCACTATAAATTTAGATAACCACACAACCCTGGTTGAAACTTGGAACCACAACCAGTTACAAGGAGGAAATTTTACCACAGCATTGTTTTGGTTTGCAGGCTTCTACTGCCCCCAAAGCCAAACTACCCGCTCCTCTGCTCTTGTGGCCACTTAGGGTTTGTTGTGTGCAACTAGTTTTTCATAGGCTGTGTAATAAGAAGAACCAATCTTCCTGGGTTCTTGCAGTATTACCCAAGTGGGCCAAAACAGATTCTCTTTCTTCCCCTCTTCAGAATGTAAGTAAGGGATGATCCCATGACAAAGCAAAATGCTAATGGACCAGAGGCAGGGCTGGAGTGAACTAGCACCTGCCATCACAACATACAGGATGGATGATATATGTGGACAGGAAACATTTTTTCGTTGTATTCCTGTCCAATAGCTAGCTATCTAGCTACGTACTGACCATGTACATGTACCTACCTACCTAGTGGCCACAAAGTGCATTAGCTACTTACCTTCCTATACGACTGACCAATTGCATTATTACCCACTTACTAGCTGTTTGTGTTTCCCTCCTTTAGAGTCTGTACTGAGAAATCATCCCAGTCTTTCTAGAACTGCAATAATCCCAGCTTTTCTGGCAGAGGGAGTGAGTGAGTGAGTCTACAAATCTCTCTCTCAGGATCTCTAAGTTAGGAAGCTATGTCTGTCCACATGCATAATTCTTCCCAGCTAGCTGACTGCAACTTCCAGATCTAATGCCATAACAATCAATGCATTAACCTTGTGCAGTACCTACTTGCAGTTTCTGTGAGGAACTTGGTGATCCTCCTGGAAGCTGTCTGAAGTATCAGACCAGTCTGAATCACCACAAAGAAACCAAGGAATATAATTTCAAATGTCATGATTTTTAATAAATGTAATATCCGAGGGAAGTCTGTTATGTACGATGGAATGGTCAAGCCCCTGCACAAATCTTGTGTAAGGCACCAGGTAAACCCGTTGGCTAGGTTGAGCTTCACAACACGCTCAACATAATGGGCAAGGGGAGACTGTTCCATGATGTTAAGGTCCGGGGTGGCAGTTTCAACAAAACTCTAAAATTTTCATGTTCAACAGAGATTTTGGTCACTATTATGAGTCTGATCACCACCAAAAGATTATGTCCTGTATTGTGATTAAATAAACGACATAATCTGCCACCCCAGCCTTTAGTGTAGCTATTCTGTGTTAAATAATCATCTAAAACACCATGAAGAACAACCCAGCCCCTTGTTAACAAATCTGAACAGATATTGGTCTTCTTCTCATTTCCTCATGTCATTGTGGTATAATGCACTATTGACTGTTATCTGAATATTATTTTGATGCCTGCCTCAAGATCTTATCACTAGCCTCTCCCCAGCTTCTTTCTAGTTGTTTTCTTGTATTGCGGAATTCCCAAGCCATGGCACCTCTACTCTCAGAAAATTCAGAACAGGCCACAACCTGTTCACTGTTTGGAGACCCAGGTGCCAGTCCTGTACCCCTTTCCCTGATCAGTATGTAAAATATTTTGTGAGTTTTTAGTTGTGATTTGCTTAGCAATCTACGGTTTACCATAGAGCACTTGGAGAAATTTTTGAAGTGTATTTGGAGAGCACATTATTATATTCATGAATAAATCTCATAAAAATAAGAGAGATCTTACTCATACTCCTTGAGAGTGGGAGGGAAATTATGACTACTTCTAGAAGTAAGAACCCTCCCATATGTAAGGAGTGGATGTTAGGGCACCTTTCCATTGAATAGCTGAAGGTGCAACTTTGAAAGTTTCACATCCAGCTTTTGACTTCAGAAGCAAGACTTGCAAGCTTAGGTGCACCTTCAGCTTGAGAATTGCATGTGAATGGGAAGCAACTGGACCTTCCAAAGCTGAGGGTGGGACCACTCAACGGAATGGTGCCCTAAGAACCCTTCCCCTCCTATGTCTCACGATTTTCGTATGTTTAAGTTCACAATAATGTTTATCTTATGCTTTACAATGAGTAAAGGTCATGGGTGGCAACATGCCCAAAACGTGGGGTCAGACATACTCTGAAATTATTAGTGTAATTGGAAAGTCTGTCCCAACAAATTATTTCCTCTACTTCTTGGCAGGAATGCTTGTTGGGAACCCCCGGCCCACCCTCGCGCCCCCTCCGCCCGCAATTCATTTTCCCATTAAGCCCAACAGGTACCCATGGTAAATAAACAAATGAATAAAAATATTGGATGAAGTCTATACTCAGTAAAGCCTTCAACTGTGACCTTTAACCTAATTTTCGAACCTACACGCTCAAGCTACACTGCTTGGGGCTATCATCCTCAAAGTTGGCCTTGCCCCATTCTGAATAACCTAAGTAAATTCCGGCCAGAGTGAACCAGCCCCCATGACTACACCAGTTGGCGGTTCTGTCCATAGGATGGGCTGGATGATTCGCCTCTTTTTCATCCGTCTCTTTACCTTATTTTAACCAACATTCTACCACAATCTATTTTTTTGGTTGCTGACCTATGACCATTTTCTTTTTCCGTTGCCATTTTTTTCTTAACCCTGACCCCCACACTACTCACCCACCTAGCTACCCTACTGACCTAAATATTAGCCCTGCTTACAAACTAACACCTAATCCCTTACTTACCTTGGCAAAACTCTTATTTCCTCTTTGCTAAACTTCTATCTCTTGATTTAACCTATATTTCTTTTTGGCTAAACTTATAGTTCTTCTTGGCTAAACTTCTATCTCTTGGCAAAATTTATATATTATACTAGCTAAGCTTATATCTTTTGCCTAAACCTTTTTATTTTTTGGCTGAATTTATATCTCTTAACTAAACCTATATTTTTTTCTTGACTAAACTTGTATCTCTTAGCTAAACTTATATTTCTTCTTGGCTAAGCTTATATCTCTTGGTTAAACCTATATATCTTACTAGCTAAACTTCTATTTCTTAATTAAACCTTTTTTTTTAAAAGCTAAATCTATATCTCTTAGCTAAACCTATATTTCTTCTTGGCTAAACTTCTATTTTTTGACAAAATCTATATGTCTTACTAGTTAAACTTCTACCTAATTCTTACTCCAAAAGTAACTTAAAAGAATAGATACATTTTTCAATAATGCCATTTTAATTATTAGCAAAAATTACTTATTAGCAAAACCTACCTACCCACACATCATCATACCTACCTATGCACTTGCAAATTGTGAATTTCAATTACAAAAATTATAACGTAAAACGTGGGTATTGCAATTGCGAGAATTGTTTTTGGCAACGGTCCTCTATTTCCACTTTGGACCAATTATGGCAAGATGTACTTAATTAATTAAGGCATAAAGTTGAAGTTAAAAATACATCAAACATTTATGAATATTTGCACAATTTTAATACTAATCAAAATCAATCCTAGGTTGGATTTTGGGGGGAAATTTGGCCAAACTTTCACATACAAATACTTGCAACAAGACCTATTTTATCTATTTTGAAGGTGAATGAAGAAGTTCTCAAGTTGGGCCCTCGAGTTGAAGTGACCACACTAAAGGTAAGAGAATAAACTCTTATTTCATTCATTTAATTTTTTATTTTCATTGTGTTTCAATTTTAATTTATCACTCACTCCTAGAAAATTATTTTGTATGGAATTTGTATATGTTTATATAGTTATTAATTTTTATGACATTTACCATTAAAAAAATGTAGGTTTATATATATATATTATGGGGTAATTAGTTTTAAACTTTAAAGTTAATGTTTCCAGTCATTATAATTTTCAGTTGATTAATTTTAAAATTCAAAACATAGTTATAAATCTTTTTTGTATTCCATTTGTAAATGTTTGTATAATCATTAAGTTGAGAGCATTTACCATTAGGATTATTTAAGGTTTTAAGTTTAAAGGTTTAATGAAATGTGTGTTTTTTTATTTAGGTTGTGTTTTCAAATCAAGTTACAATTCCTTTTGAACATGACATCATCCTTTAACATGAACAATACGATATTTGGTTTTAATCATTTTCTTTTTTTTATTGTTTTGTCCCTAATTTAGGGAAATCAATCTCCTTTGATGGTTTTAACATGGTCATCAAATTCTACTAAGATTGTTCCATGTTTGATATATGCATTTTGGATTTTGGCCTCCCATAGATAGTGTGGATTTGGGCTCATAATGTCAATATTGCATTTTTCCACCCACATATAATGTGCATTTTTAAATTGTCATGCAAGTATTACATTTCCCTCTCCCATATATAGTGTGAATTAAGGTCATAATATGGGTATGCACTTTGCCCCATATACAATGTGCTTCCATAAATTATCATGTAGGTATTACATTTTTTTCCCTATATATAGTGTGGATTAAGGTTTAAATGTGGGTATTGCACTTTGCACAATTAAGACTTAGGGTTGATAATGGTTGTCTTCTTGTTATTTAATATTGGAATAAAATGCCAAAAAAATTCTAATTTCTTTTCTAATATTATTACTAATGTGAATAAAATTCAAATTGCAATTCTATGATATTTTAAACATTGAATCAATATTAATACAATGTAAATAGAAGGTTTGTTCGGATTTTTTGTGTGGATTAAGGGTTTAAGGTTTATTTAAGAAATTTTTGATGTAATAATATTATTTATATTGTTAATATAGGATTTCGATATTTTGTTTTAAATTATTTTTTATTTTATAATTCTATTTAAATATTGATTGAAATACCTAACACAATGTGAAATTTATTGTGTTAATCATTTGAATGTTAATTTAGTACAATTCAATAATATCTTCAATTAATGCAATAAATGGTGAATGTGATCTCACCCTTCAAATGGTGTAAGAAGAGGAAGCACAGGAGCCCAACAGCTTTTGTTTGCACTTTGCTTTCTTTATTCTAGATGGTTTATTTTGATTTGAATCCAGCCAAGCAGAGCAAGGCGACCATAGCAAAGCCATTGAGCAAAAAATAAGCATTTTTCCAAAAAGGCTCTAAGAGTTGCTTTGCGACACCTACTATGACTATGACCAGGCTTGCTTATGGCTGTTACAATATTGGCCAGAGTACAACAAACATAAGTATTCTTCGCTTTACGCCACCTTCACGAGCTTGGTGAAGGCCACAAAGTAGGCTTGACGAAAAAAACTCCCTGCTTTTCTTTTTTTGTTTATCTTCAGAGATGCAGAGAACAAATCCTTTAATTTTTTTCCAATTTTTTTCATGTTACACACAAAGTGGTGATCAACCATAAAAAGATTTAGCCAAATATAAAAATCCTATACCATTTTGGCCAACCACTAAATTCTATGAACTAAATATGAAAATTCTATAAATGTGGGTATTTATTGGAATAGGGTGTATGCCAATAGTTATTTGAACCATATTATTTAGGATGTTTTTTTAAATAGCCAATTTCGGTCACAAATAAAATAATTACAATTCAATATTAATATAATTAAAATTAATATTTAAATTTAATTTGAATTACTGGGGTATTTAAAGTAACATGATATTTTTTAGTTCTTGAATCATGGATTTGCAATATTGATATGTAATTTTAGAATTAAATACCCAAGGTGCCAATTACAATTGAAGAATAAGCAATTGTAGTGTACACAAGCTTGCCTCTTCAATGCATGTCATTTATATTTTGAATGTGTTGTAATTTGCCAATGGTGACATTGAATCCCATCCTCACTCTCCATGCAAGAGTGGGGGTGGTTTTTTTTTGGCCAAAATATTTTTGGGTAGTACCTGTACACTCATATATAAATTTTGATTCAATACCTTCATCATGTCTAGGGTTTAGGGGTTGGTATGATTATAATACCTTCATAATGCAAACTTGTTGGTTTGATCAAAATTTTGTAGGTGCGGAAATGGCTTTGCATGAAAGTGATAATGGAAGAGTACCACCGAATCATGCCATGGAAGATGTAGATTGGGTCTATGAGGGGTCAAGGTGGATTTGCAAGTTCAATGGATACATCAATAGTTATGTGGCTAAATGGTTGCTTCGTTGACATTTGGACAACAAACACAATCATCACATAGAGGTAGGTAATATGGTCCTCCTTTTATTTGTGTTGGGGGATCAAGGCAACAAAACCACGTACCATGCCATGAATGGTTGGATTTTGAGTAATTCGCAAACATGACAAACATGAAATGAGAAGAAGGCAATTGACCAAGTGAAGAAGAAAGTTGAAGTTGAATGGGATCAACTTGAAGTTCAAGGCCTTGAAAAGGTTCATCGACCTTTATTGGTAAAACTCACCTTTGACAAATTGTCAAGTATCATTAGTATAACTAAGTGGGATGTGGGGTTCATCCCTCATAGTGCCTTCTCATGGATTACAAAGGATGATGACCTTGTTGAAATCATCCAAATGAGTAAGGTTGGTTATGCAAAGCCTTTTAGGCTTGCATGGGATGTTTGAAATTGGTATTTGGAATCTACTAAATGCAAGAAAGAGAAAGAGATGTAAACCATGTGCAAATACCAAGAATTAGAGATGATTCATGGTTGGTAAGTTTACAATGATTTAATTAGTTTTTTAACATTTTTCTCCAATGTGCACATTTGAATCATGAAACTAATTTGTTTTTTTGTCCTTAGGTTATGAAATACCACAAAGGAGGCGATCCAACTCATGTTTCAACATTGACAACTCTTCACCCATCACCATGTAGCAAAGGTTGTAGAAGTTGGAGCCATTTATTAAAGAAACATGGGCATTGTTTCCAATTTTTTAAAAGTGAAGGTATAGTGTTAGGCCATTTTAGCCTAGCTTGTATCTCACCAACATTTTGTACGTGTTCATTTTATATAAAATTTTGTAACTTTCTACCTATTTTATTTTGGCAATCCCAATTCATAATACCTTACCTTATCATCTTATGTCATATTCCAAATCCATTCCCCAACCCCAAATTGCACTATGTAACCTACATAAATTTGTATTATGTAACTTCACCAAAAGCCCCCTTGTAGTTAATAGCTTTTACTCATGCAAGTATTACAAAAATTTAACCGCTATTATTTAAAATTAATAACTATATGCAATACTTGCATGTAATTGACAAAAAGGTATCCCTAAAAAGGACCCTAAACCAACTAACAATACTTTTATCATTGATATTTTACAATCACTATTAGGGTGGTCACAAAGGTAACTTCATCATTATTTTTGCAATGTAATACTACCATAGTAATCTTATCGCAATACCTATATCCAATAAGAAATATATCTAAAATATAAGTATAAATTAAAAAACTAAAAGGCTTGACAATATATTATATTTATATCATAAATTATAATATTTAGAATATTTTCAATTATTACAGGGAAAATGATGAATAGTTGCTCATCATTGTTTTCTTTTGCAAGCTTGTGAAAATAAAAAAAGCTTGTGCAATTGCATAAGAAAAAAAAATGTTATAACAAATTTACATTAACAACGTTCCTTTTGTAGCATTTCTCTTGGTGATGTTTTGTTCTGCTCCTCTTGCAATGTTGTTCTTCGCACAACCTTGCTTTGCTCGCAACAACATTCTTAAATGAAACAATGTTCTCCCACTCCCCTATAACAAGTAACAATGTTCCAAGCTCCCCCCAGCAATGTTCCCCTCAGTTATGTTCCCCTTAGTAATGCTCCCCGTTTCCCTTGTAGCAACAATGTTCTCTTGTTCTTAGAATAAAATTTAAAGGGTATATTAAATTATCATTAATCAAATAAAAAAAAAATAATTATTTTAATAAAATTTCAGTTAGAGTTTGTTGGTAATATTTTCTGGTAACATTGGGGATTGTATAACCTTTTTTTAAGTCATTTAATCATCACAGGTTGTGCAAAGTAGCATGGAGCCCAAGTCATAATAATATTATCATTATCATATTATTATTATTGTAGTTAGCTAGTTGTGATTATAATTATGATTATGATTATGATTATTTCAATATTTTAACTCTTATTAATTAATATTATTATTTAGATAATAATAATTTCATTATGTTTAAAACAATTTGATAAGAATTGAAATACCTACACATGGGCATTGTCAAAAATGTTGTCTATTGGTCCAAGCCCCTTAAAATGACTTTATGTTCCAAAAATGCAATACCTACACATGGGCAGTAGCAAAAATGTTGTTTATTGGGCCAAGCCCCCCTTAAATGGATCTTTATTGCAAAAAAGCAATACTTGCATCACTCATATTTGGTTGAATGTGAATAGTACAAAAGGTTTTTATGACCCTTATACAAGTATTACATTTGAAGATGAAAAACCTAGTGTCGATTTGTGAACGCCATGTGGGTATTGTACTTTGAATACCTTCAATCCAATTTGATTTGTGACCCCAATGTGAATATTGCAAATGTTGTGTTTATTTCAATGGTAAAATAAACATCAAAAATATTAAATATTGCATCTTTTGTATTGATGGTTTCTTATGTTTATAGAAGTATTATGGAACCATTCTTTTACATATGTATTGAAGACTTAGTAAATTAAGATATTGCATCACAAAACATGGTTACAAAAAATGATTTTCAATACAACTTGTGAAAAATTGTATTGACAAGTGCCAAAAAAAATCATGGAGAATGTACTAATCCACATAAATGTAACCAATCATGTTCAAAGAGCTACACAAAAATGCAAAAAAATCATTTTCTAATTCAAAGACCATCATCATTAAAGCTAAGAGCTTGGTGGTAAGCTTCTACCACCTTCAATGCCCTTGTTGTGTGATGGTACATTTACATCTGGTAATGTTCTATGGCAAGATGAACTACATTTGCCACAACCAATCCTTTGGGGTTCCAAACAACTTAAATCACAATTTAAAAATTAATTTCAAATTTGGAGCTTTCAATTGATTTTGAATTAATGAAAGGATTTAAAAACACATACCATTCATGTTCATCATCTTTGATAATTGAAAATTATGGATTTAAACTTGCATCTTTTTTATTCGAATGGATTAATTGCTAAAGTTTTGCCCTCACAAAGTAACATTCCATACAACCTTTGCCTTTTTAACATAAGAGAATTTGCATTGAAAGAGGGGGCCAACAATAACCTCATCATTCTCAATCCTTCCTTTTACATGGCTTGTGTCGCAACCTTAGTTTTGGGCTCGCGACCAAGGCAAAGGGGTTGCAAGGGTGCGGGCCAAGAGGAAGCCCGGGAGTCACATCAAAGACTCCCGGGAGTGCAGGAGAGTGTGAGGGAGTGAGCCTTCACACTCCCAAGGCAACTCCCAAGTTGGGAGAGGGAGTCCCGGTGGACTCCCGAAACTTCAGAGAGCGATTTGAGGGGTCAAATCTCAATGTCTTGTTGCGC
>Ga0209208_10009770_pt1 | contig 12566 bp, 6 predicted proteins | sample S1TSphfallax_3_FD_187694 | JGI IMG/M metagenome (GOLD analysis project Ga0209208, IMG submission 187694) | Host-associated microbial communities from peat moss isolated from Minnesota, USA - S1T2_Fd - Sphagnum fallax MG (SPAdes) (version 2) | ecosystem: Host-associated > Plants > Peat moss >...
AGGTTTTCTTCATAGTTTCGAATGCAAAGAGTTTATTAGTTTCGGTAATAATATTGGTTGGGCACAAGAGGGAGGGTTGTGGTGATTTGAAATATTCAATGTTGGGACATACCATGATTTTTTACATCACAACACAATTGGATGGGTATGAAATGAATTGGTCAAACTTTAGGGTTGGTTGTAAACCAATTCAAAAGTATTCAATTTTCTCCAATTTTTTCCCCCCTTTTGGGCAAAAGAGATCGAAGACAAGTTGCATTACTCAAGTACCTATATAAAAATCTTCCAACATGGTTTATATTTTTTTGCAATGAATGTTAAGGATGTTTCAATGCAAATACTGCACATTTAGCTATCATATACAAAATGACTTTTGTAATAAGTTGAGTTCATTACACAATCTAGTTCATTATGTCCCATTGAACTTTCACTAGAAATTATTTATTTGTGTAATACTTTTGAATGTGACTGTTTTGGATTAAGATTGATTTTGATTTTTTTTAATATTTGACAAAAGATACAACAAGACAAATAGATTGATGTGGGATTAATAAAACCAATATTGTAATTCAACTACAATCAAATTATCATGGTGTGTTGTTTTCATTGATATTTAAGGTGGCAAATTTTATGATTTACAACAATTTAAAGAAAAAAATTGGAAGATCATGTTTTGCGAACATGAAATGTGTATTCTCAATGAAAAATTGCCAATTTCGAATTTGAGGAAAGGACAATAATCATTCTTTGTCAAAAAGCAATGTCAAAACATTTAATCAAACTATTTAGTTCAAAAACTCCAAAACATGAATATACATTTTGGGACCTTAAGCTCAATTTATTACCTATTGGTAGGCCAAAATACAATAAACCTCTTCTAAAGTCATCAATCTCAATATTATTCAAGTCAAAGTGATCTTAACTTTAGAGTTTTCATGAAAAAATCATTTTATACGTCTAAGTCATGAAAGAAAGAAGCAAAAATTATGTCTATGTTTCTTTTCATCCTACCATAAAAAGTGCCACAATCTACATGAAAAGAAAAAATAATTCTAAGACAAACATCTTGGGCGGCGCTTTGATAAATACAAGTTTTTAGAGAACCTAATAGTGAAAGAAAACCATAAGAAGTGTCATGTGACCCCAAATGGCAACTTACATGTGAAAGTAAATTAGTTTAGGGTTTTGATGTCAACATTTACTTTTGGAAAAAGCAATTTGAGCTTTTAAAAAGTTCTAGAACTCGAATCATCATGTGAAAGGGACTACATTTTAAAGGTTTTTGTTTATTTACTTGTGTTTTGCAAATAATTGTTTGATGTTTTTGGAACACTTGACGTGCTACAAATGGTAATGAACTTAATGTTGCATGTACAATACGTAAATATTAATATTGTGATGCTATTGCAAAGTGGTGAAGTGTGTGTGTTTGGAGCAAACAAACAAAATGTGTTGATGTTGAAGTTATAATTAAATCAATTGAAGGCGTGTCGGCATATGCATTGTAGTTGGCTAATAGCCTTAGAACTTTTGCTACACAAGATTGTTTAGTAATTACAAGGTATCCAGTAATAAAAAGAAGAATGGTTTGAACATGATGACATAACAAGGAAGTGCCATGGTTCTAATCAAGATTGGGTTAGTGAGAACATTTTGCGCACAAACATTTGCAAGAAATTGAGTGACATATAAATATGTGTATTAATTTCAAGATATAGGAAATGTTGTAAGCATGGAATGGGTCTAAAGGTCTTTTTAAGACTATTGATTAATGATTTAGGTTGAGTTGAATACTTGTGCACTTGATCACACGTGACCTTGTGACTTGTGAAATCATATTGTGGAGATTTGGGGAAAATGTTTGAATTTTGTGCATTTTAAGGGTTTAGAAATAAAATATACAGTTTTGATATGTGACAACTAATTCTATCAATTGTTGTTGTGTAATTACATGTTGGGGAGCCTATGCCATGATTTATTTTAGGATTTAGAGACACATTGATTGAAGTGCACAAAATTTGTTGAAATTTGTTGTACATGTGTACCAATTGTATTTGGGTGATTGGGAAAATATGTATTTGAGTTTATTTTGTGAAGCAGGTTGAAAATCTAATGATAATTGTATTTGTTTTTAAAGTGGTGATAATGCATGCTGAGGTTGATCTAAAAATATATAATAGTTGACTATGTGTGCAAAATGTGAAGAATAAATAAGATAAATGACATTTGGGTCTACATATTTGTTTGGGAAATGGTTATGCACATGTTTTGATTTTATTTTGGAATGGCATATCTACAATAAAAATTAATGGGTACAAAATAAAGACCTAAATGGTGCAAGGGAGACTCAAAGCCAATTAAGATTGTGAATTTTACATGAAAGTTACATGTGCACATGGTTTAATGTTGGATTTTACATCTAAATGTATGAACATGTTGCAAATGCAAATTACAAAAGAAGTTGAGAGTTTTAAAACTACAATGGCATGTTTATTTCATCCCTATTACAATAGTTATCATGTTGTACATATGATGGAACTAGGAAAATGGTATTACATTTTGGTTTTCACACAATGTAGTCAAGTTATAAATTCGTTGTAAGTGTTGCAAAGTATTTACTAACTAGATGTTGGAAGGAATAGCTTAAAAGGTTCAATGAAAGTTCAATGGCATTGGTAGGTAAACTTTATTACAGAACAACCATATGTTGTAACATAAGGTGAATGAATAACACAATTCGGTCCTTGTGTTTACCCAATGTAATCATATTACAAAGCAAAAAATATTAAAATATTAATGAATATTAACAAGGATTTGTAGGGTCAAAATAACTTAAAAGATCTCAAAGTTCAATGATAAGTGTACTAGTTAGACCTTATCACATAAATCATTGTATTGTCAATCACATAATGTGGAATTAATAACGCAATTTGATCAAGGTTCTCACAAAATGTAACTACATTACAAAGGCAAATTTCAAGCATTGAGGTTGAATATGTCCTCATTAGGTGCTATATGTAAATTACTAGATAACAAAAATATGTATAGTTACATAGACCATCATACCCATTTACATGTAATTTTCTGGTTATAATACAATTCACAATAATCAATTTAAAGAGATATTATGTGCATACAAATTCCTACATATTATAAGTAATTTTAGAAGTTAGAGCAAATGAATTGACAATATGTATGGTGAGATTTCTTGGCCTTTTTAAAAAGAATTTAACTTATGTGCCTTTTAGGCACACAACAATGCAACAACCTGAGTAATGGTGACACCAATTTCAACATGTTAAATTCACATTCCTTCAAGGCTTGTAAAATAAATTTGATCACCATGTACCATAATTTTAAAAGAACAATATTTCATTAAACTACAAAACAAAAGAAGGGGAACAATTCAAACCTAGCTAGAAACTTGATATCTGTAGGCAACTACAAAATGCATTCAAGCTCTGACAAAACAACCAAATTGATTAGAGTCCCCCTCCCCCTTCATTCATTGATACAATGTCATATTGTTGCAACAAAATCCCAAGGGGAGCACAATAATTTGGATGAATTTATTTTTTCAAGTGTTCCATTATTTGCAAAATGTCAATGATAAAAATTTGATGAAAATTAATGATCATGTTTCAAAAGTCCTTTTGCATGTCTAAATCACTCAAAACCATATTGTGGATAATCCTTCTTGTCCAAACATTTTCTTTTCATATCAAATGTGCACCATTCCTTTTCAATAATGTTGATAATTAAAATAACAACATGAGTTGAAATTGGTGAATTTTTTATTGACTTGACACACTTTGGAACTTTTGATTCAAACACATTTTTGGCCTTGGAATTATGAAATTTGAAGATATTTATTTAAGAGAAAGCTATTAATTTGTATGTGCTAAAATGTGTGGATACATAAGGATATAGGACCAAGATGTTGTCAAAAAAAATTCTTTTTAACACGCAATTGTAAATGGGTACAAAAAATGCAAAATTTGAAATAATAGACCAACACATGAATGTCACATGTCAATCATAGTTTTTGGAAAATGACTTCAACCTTTCCACTGTTGGTTTTGTAACCTATTGAATTTTAATTCGCAATGATGTTTTTGTTGTAATTACCAACGATGTTATGGTATATACATTTAAAATTGGTATCAACAATGGTATCAATATTGCTACATTGAAAATCAAACCATGTTCATATTTGTTGTGAAAATACATGGCTTAATATTAACTAGACCCATGAAAGGCATTGGGAAAAAAATTGGGAAAAATTATAACTATTTGATATAAAAGTTTAAATACCAAGCTTAGTATTTATACCAAGGAGTCTCTCCTTGGCATGTAAAATGATGGTGGTAGCTTGAGGTGGGGATTGCAACAAGAAACCATATAAATATTTATTTATAAGTGTGCATGAATTGTAAAGGGTCATGTTGGAGATAATACTTGCATTTTAATGTATTCCATCTTGTAAAAAATTGTTAAAAATATTAGATTACACCATCGGCATAAAGGCTAATGTGTTTGTAATTTGTAGCCATTAACCTTGGCATACATATATAGATTGGGTTTTGAGTTTTGATGTATAATGGTATTTTAGTATTTTTTTTTTGTTCCAATGCATTTTTCATTAATTTTTTGGGCTCAAGTTTATCCCCTTAACCTTCTATTGGATGTCATACATGACCTTAAAATATGAAACATTGATAAATACTTGGTTGAACTTTTTATCAATACTTGTTTCATTATGTATAACAATTGATATGTAATAATAAACATACCAACACAATTCAAATTCATGATGCACGTGTTATAAAAATCATATTACTATGAAATTCCTAGTGGTCTTCTAGTATTAGTTTTTTAGTCAAGTAACATTTTTGCACACACTCATATACCAAGACCAAATTAGTAAAACAGATACATGATACCGAACCAACATTAAAAATTAGTAATTACACGACCTTGGGGATTGAAAGTCAATGAAGTTGAAGGATTGAGTTCCATGTGGTGGTGTAATAACACTCTAAGGAGCAAGGATAAAAAAGTCCCAACCTTTTATGTTCATGTGACAATGATGGCAAAACATGTTATTTACTTTTGGATTTTATGAAAATTGTTGAATAGAATTTTGCTTGTTTTTTAATGTTGCTTTTTGATTATGTATGTCACCAAGCATTGGAACTTTTTTATTAAGTTTTTCCAAAAAACTTGAAAGGATGGCTAGTATGGGTGATTTTTTGTTCAAGTGTGTGGTGAACATTGACAATTAAAATTTAAGTTTTTTTTACTAACTATTGACTTAAATTTTAGATTACAAGCACCAAAGAATTTTTTTAAAAACTACAATACGGTTATATGTCATTACAAAAACATAGCACTAATTGATGACAAATGGAATTTTCCCAATGCAAATATGACAAATGAAAATATATTAATATAATTTTCATATGTATCTAATTTAAAATATAGTTTATTGGCTATAAATGAAAAACTTGAACTTTGAAAACCAAGTTAACGAGTTCATTTTGAAACCAAAAAAAATTCACCAACATAAGCTTTGGTGTTCATTGGGCTTATCACATCAAATAATTAATGGGTCTAAACAACATTTCAATCATTTTTTGATCTTCCCCTATTCAAACAAACTACAATTTTCTCGACTCCCCACACCTCCAAATACCCACAATTCAATCAAAATGGTGTGAAGCAAAGAAAAAATAGATTTATTCCTTGCAAGAGAAAGGTTAGAATTCAAGATGGAAATCCTTGAAAATAAAAATGATCGCATTATAATCATTCAAAGATTCAGCAAATCATAGCAAATTTGTTAAGTTGAAACATTAACAAGTCATGGTCACTATTTAACCTCAAGACAATGATTTTTGGCCTCCAACCACTACTCATAATAAACATCATAAGGAAAAAAAATTTATAAAATGTAGAATAATTGAAAGTACATTTGACATGGGTGAAAATACAATCAAGTAGAACGCAAAAGTAGTCTTTTCTAATTCAAAAATATTGATTTTCACATCTAAGTATGAAAATAGCTCAAAAACTCGTCCTATCATAATGCAAAACCATGAAGTCTCAATTGACATCATAAGAATGTAAATTTCATAAGAATGAAAAAAAATTGCATCATAAAAGTGTATAAATAATGTAATTGAAAATAAAAAAAATTAAATGTCTTAAACTTACTTCATTTCCAAAAACCAAATATATATTTCTAAATTACATGTTTTCACAAAATCCATGCTATACTTTAAAGCTTCCATTTTTTTTTTTTTGATTTAGACATTGTTTTAATCTACTTGCACCTACTTTTATGAAATATGACATTTAGTTGCACCTACTTTCATTCACTATAATCTTACTTAACTATTGATTAAATGTGCTTTTATCATATATTTTCACATAAAATCAAGAACCACATTCACTTCAATCTCTCTACCCAACCAAATTACATGTTTGATAATTTCATGATTTATTTTTAATTACTTTGTAATTCAACCCAAAAAAGTACACTAATTAGTCTACTTGACTATGCTTTCACCCCACTAGTTTGTAGGTGGTTTGTAAGTCAATTTCGTAATTTTTTTTCATGAAAAACAATGTTGAACCTATTATTTCATCTTCCACAGATGCCAACACTTGCATTGTGGCAATTTTAGCAAATTCAAAATAATTAGGAATGTGACTTTTCAAAATGGAAGAAATGTAAAGCATTCTCCAAAGATGCAAAAAGAGGTTTCATAGCAATTGGAAAAGTGACTTTTGTTGAGATTTTGAAAATATTAACTTGAATGTCCAAGTTGAATAAAGACAAAATAGGGGGAGAAGTAGTAGACCCAAATGTATGTTCATGAGCATAATGAACCTCAATGTATACCAAATGATGAGTGAGATTCTTTTCACAATCGAGTCAATAGAGTCAATATTGTGAATAACAAATGCCCATGGCATCCATAAGAAACCTAATTGGAAATTATTTAATTAGTTCATTTGTGAGTGCATCTACAACACCTACACCAATATCATGTAGCCATGTCATTATGTGGGCACCACACATGTCAATAACCTAGGCCATCAATACCAAAAATTATAACTATGGAAGTAGCCTAAGTTAAAATGGCATTGGCATCATAAGATAAATCACATAAAAAAATAAAAAATGGAATCACATCACAAAGTAAATGGAAAGTGACATGGCATATAAATCATAAAACCATTGCAACATATCCAAAATTCAAAGTAGAAGAATGAAACTTGGTGAGTAAAATATACCAATGCAAACAAATTTGGCAATGTCATGTAATATGAGCCTTAAAACATTTCAGTTGATTGGGCAAGCAATGCTTGAATCTAATGAAGTGTAAATTACAAAAAATGTGTGTTTATAGAAAAAAAAAAAGCAAGATATTCCATAAGTGAATCCTCCATGTTTATCATTGGTGATATCCACTGTAAGCCAATAGCATGTGTTTAAGCCACAAGATCCTTGAACTCCTTAAAATAATAAAAAATTAAGGTAGTCTCAAGGGTATCATACAAAGAATGCAATTGTGATTGACAAACCTTTACAACAATATTATAGTCACACACAAAAACAACCCATCTTTGAGAGATTTTAATCAAAACATGGACAATTTCAAGCAATGGTAGTAAACAAGCTAGGTTGACAATCAAATGGACATCAAGTATCAAATCAAAATTCTTGTAGCCAATTTTGCATTGTCCCAATCGATTTTCACTAAAAGTGGCTTGTATTCTAACATGACTATCTTGGCAAGTGAGAACATAGAAATCTAGTGGGTTTTAACATTTTGCAAGATCTTGTTTCCATTCATTTATAGAAATGTAACAAATTTGGTAAACTTAACATGCCTTTCTGGATTATGATTGAAGAATGTGTACTAAAAATGTAACAATAACTAAATATGAGATACCACATGCAATGATTCAAAACCCACATTACTAAGTTGGTGCAATGTGCAAAACAATGGATCCTATTTATATGAAGAGATTATTGAATGTGTATTTGATGTGTAACTCCATTACATGCACCTTGCCACACAACATAGTTAAGACCTAGACATGGAAATAACATCACATATATATGGGGAAAAAGAAAAAAAATACACATTTCAATAAATTAAATAATTCTTTAAACCTAGAAAACATTTACTCCATTAGTTCCAAAGGAGAATAACCTCTTGGGAACATCAATAAAAAATACTCCATTGTTGTTTATGAAAGCATGCATTATAATTTTGGTCAATTTGATGCTACCACCATTTTGGGCAATAAGTTCCAAACCAAACATCAAAATGCATATCTAATCCTTAACAACATATGCATGTAAACTTATCTACATTAGTAGGGATGTGTCCCTAGTTCATTGGGGTTTTATTAATGATTTAGTTAAAAATCACCATTAATTCATTCAATTAAAAATCTTGTGAATTCACCACATCTTTTAGTGATTGGTGGTGAGTTGGTATAGACAAGCAAATTCACTAAGAATTAATCAAATAAAAACTTTCCTTAGGGGATTTATTCTTTAAATTAAATTAAATTAATTTTAGTTTATTTTTTTATTTCTATGTAATATTAATTTTATTTTTAAATTATCATTTTATGTACATGTGGTCAACATATGATGTGGATTATACAATCAACATACACCCTTGACAACATAAAAATATTTACCAAGATTTGAACGTTGGATTCTAAGGTGTTAGCTCATTGTTATTGCCATCCAACCACCTCATTTGATATAAAATAAGTGGGGTGATGATTGAATTTACTATATTATTTATTCCAAATGTTTTGCAAAAACCAACTTCAATTATTGTTATCTTTTTCATGAATTATACCATGTCCAAATGAACACATTTAAACTTCATTTTAAACTATTTTTCCAAGATGTACACATCTTTAATATTTTAAAGGAAAAAAAATACCTAATTTGACTAAAAATACATTTGAAAATTGCAATTAAATACCTTTTAGCAATGGTGTCTTGAAGATTTTTCTTTCTTTAACCATTATTATCTTTCTCATCCTTTTTCCAAAAGAAAAAAAAAATCCACTCTATATATTTTTCCAAAATTTTCACAAATGTAAAATTTTTAACAAAAGAAAAATCAACTAAGTTGACTGAAAATGCATTTGAATTTATTTATTTAATATGTTTTGAAGAAATCTTCCAAATAACATATTTTGTGAATAAGCATAATTCTTATTTATTTATTTATAGAAAATATTTGATCATTGATGAAAATTTAAGCATATATTTAATAAATAACTTTTTCATAGAAATATATTATATTAATTAAAATTATTTGATTATTTTCTTAAACAATTAAAATTTAATAATTAGCTTAAACATGATTTTTAATTTATTAAACACATAATATAATGCTATTTTGAATACTATATAATGTTGTATAAATTATTAACATTATGTAAAGTACTAACGTTATATGTAAAAAATTTAATTATTAGTTTATACACATAATATTTTCATCAATTTTTTTAGAAAGGTTTTTTCATTTATGAAAATAAATTTATAACAAACTATAACATGTTTTTAAAAATTGTATGAGTACCAAATCTCTTGAGTCCTAATACATTAATAAACATTTACATTCAGTAAATATATTTTTTATTAATTTATAAATAATGAATAGCAAAAAAAATTAAATTAATGAATTAGGCGTAAATGATTTCACCCATGGTGAAATCACACTAAGCTAAAACATTAGTTAATGAACACATTTCATGTTTAAAACATCATAATGAAATGGGTTAATGAACTAAACTCATGTTTCCTAGTAGTGCTAGCATTATGTATCAAATGTGATACCTTCATCACATATTAATGCAAGAAATTTTGCATTTCCAATAACTTTTCTAGACTTCTTGTGCATAAGTTTTGCCATCATCCAACCAATGTTGTCTAACCATTGTTTCTTGGCCAATTTTAGAATACCAAAAAAATTGAAAAGAGACTCCAAAGTTTCATGTTCTAACATCATTAGCATACCATGTTGGAACTTGGAAAAGGTGGAATATGGTGGCAAATTGTTGTTTCTTGTGACCCTTTCACATTTGGTGTCTTGAACTTGCTACAAAATCATTTATTGTTTCTAATATGTGTAAATGGGCATGTTCTTTAGGTGGCCACACCTCATGTTTATGTACCATTGGTCTTCTTAACACCCAACAATGGCAAGTTTTTCTTTGCCTACCTTTTTTTATAATGTTTTGCAAGGTTATCAATATTGGTTCTTAACAAATTTTCCTTTCTATACATTACACTACATATTAAACAATGGGCATGTTCAATTTCACCATCACCACCTTGTAACATCTTAGCCCATGGAATTTGTGACACCTAACTATCTTGACATTTGTGACTAAGCTCATAGTTTTGTTTTTTTTTTCTTTCTGTGTTGGTGTTTTATCAAACACCTTGACAATGTGATAGTCTTTTTTTATCTGAGGGGATATAGGTGGTAATCCACCTAGGCAAATAAAAACCAATATAGGGTCATTGTGTTGAAGCATGCAAATCACTTCATTAGTTATGCCAAATGATGAAGCCTCAAAAGAAACTATTTTCAAAACTAGAAAACATGGACAAATAGGCAACTTTAATGACCTCCCATCATCAACATGGTCGCAAGATGTGACGATTCAATTTTGGTGGATGCAACACTCCCAAAAGTCATATTTTAACATTAAAATGGGAGAACATTTTAAAACCAATATTAAATGTGAATTATGTGACAATTAAGGAACTAAAATCGTTTAGATGAATAAGAATTCAACTAAACAACTCTTTGACATACATATGGACAACAAAAAATGATTGAGATAGGGCTTTTGAAACTAAGGTCCAAATTTGGTCATTCCAAAGTTCATAGCCATTTGTTGGTTCACATTTTTGTATTTTTTTTTTTGCAATTTGTGTTTTGTTTTCTAAAATGTATCACATATTGAGTCCATATAAGAGATTTTGAGACAAAATGATATTGAAAAGTTCATTCAAATTTTCAAATAATTGTATACTATAATTGATGATTTCATTTTAAAAGTCCATTACTATAAGCTTGGTTATATTTATTGAATTTCATCATCATGTACATATTTTTATTGAAGTTGGCAATCTTAATCCATAAACTTTTTTGCAACATTGATAATTTTACCATTTGTTTAAATAAAGTACATTTTACAAAAAGTCCAATGTGACACAAAAAATGAGTCACCCTATCTTACAACTACTTGAATGTTATTGAAATAATGTTTTAGTACAAATGATTTTGTCACCATGTCTAGAGTTTTGAACAATGTTGGGTAGATATCATTTTTTTTAATATCCATTGATTTCAATTTTAAAAATAGGTTCTAAGAACCATGTTGGATCCTTTTATTATTATTATTTTCCATTTAAAGTATTTAAAAAGGATATCAAATTTTTTAATAAAATATTCCAAGATCAAATTTCTTTATGCCAAATCTTTGATAAAATAATATTTGATTAATAATATAAGTTTAAATATTCAAGGCGGTTATCACATCCCAAAAAATAAAATCCAAGAATTTTATTTTAAATTAATAATCCATGTAAAAGGAGATGAAATTAAATCTCCATAAGTTCACTTCACTCAAACATGTCCTAATAATCTTTTAATTCTTCTTTTAAATAAGTAGTGCAAAAGAAGAGCACAAACATGCAAAAAAGAATAACACAAGCAACAAAAGGAAATGCAAGAAGTCTTTGATATCCAACTTGATTTCTTGGTCAAGTTTAAGTATTTTTCAAATATCCACATAACACTAGCTTGGACCAATGAACCCTTTGCACAACCAAAAGAACAACCAAAATCAATCAATCAAACCTCAACTTCAATTTGAATAGTGTTACCACTAATAATTTGAACTGTGTTGCCAACTTTAAGCTCAACTTTCAAACATCAAAAGCAAGAATTTGAAGAAACTCGAAAGCAGCACAACAACTTCATTTTTAAAAACACAAAATTTCCCCCAAAATGGAGGTAGATTGAAAAACCTACATGTGGCTGTAAACAATGGAACAAATTAAGAAAGATTCTCCAACAATTTACGGTCGGTCAATAACACTTTAACACGTCTTGACCCCCAAATCCTCATAGAACGGTATAGAATAAGGATTAAAAAATATCTCACAATTTGGAAGCACAAAAAAAGGCCAAAATGAACACATTAAAATACAATAATTATGTGTGTGCATTGTGCAATGTGGATTGACAAATATGGGCTATTGTAGTTGAATAATGAAATGGAGTGAGCTTTGTACAATTAATGAACTCACCATGAAAACCATTAATGAGCATGATGAAATCCTAGCAAATTGAGGGTCAATTTGGTTGATGTCCAAACAATTTACCTTTATTTGTGTGAACGTGATGTAGCTATCTAATGAGTAGTTTTAATAGATGTGAGTAGTTGAATAGTGATGATATGACAAAGTGATTTCATTGGGATTTGGTTGTAATTGCTCA
>Ga0209208_10009773_pt1 | contig 12564 bp, 8 predicted proteins | sample S1TSphfallax_3_FD_187694 | JGI IMG/M metagenome (GOLD analysis project Ga0209208, IMG submission 187694) | Host-associated microbial communities from peat moss isolated from Minnesota, USA - S1T2_Fd - Sphagnum fallax MG (SPAdes) (version 2) | ecosystem: Host-associated > Plants > Peat moss >...
AAAAGAAAGTAAAAAAAAAAAAACCCCAATCCTTCTATATTCCTTGGCTACCTGCTGGAACTTATCATAAAAAATCTGGCAACTTGGAAAAAAAAAATCTTCAAAAATCTGCAAATTTCAGTCATTTTTTCACTCATGAAAAATCCTTTGTTTAGGTCAAAATCATACTTTTCAGGTTGAAATTTGGAGAAAATTTGCCTGGAAAAGAAACACTACTCTCAGGATTAAAATATAATTTCCAGAATTTGGTCAAGTCTCAGAATGTGAACAAAATCTCAGAATAATTCTAGTATATTTTTTTCCCTTGAGGGTTGCTGTTCACAATTTAGGGTCAATATATATATATATATATATATATATATATACACACACAAGTGTTGGTTGGTTATTGAAAAAAATTGATGACTTATCAACAAGGGTTGAAGGGTAGATTATTATCTCTTATCAAGTTATCAGGTATGCAATTGGGTACGAACTGAACATAACCTCTTCATGTCTAGCTTATATATTGCAGAGACTAAACCTAGACCCGTATGGGCTGGGTACCACTTTGATGAAAATCAACATTCAACTTACACCATTGCATCTTTTATCCTAACCCAATTTTCAATCCTTAAAACATCAAGAGAGTTTTTTTGGAGATAAGTTTTACTTATATAATGTTACCATGATATTTGCTAGGTGGTTCTTTGATTGGGTTAGACAACAAATTAAAACTTTTCAACTATGTATAAAGTTTAGATTACTTGTTGGTTTTTCCAAAAAAAAAACTCAATGTGCTTGACATTAAGAATTTGAACATGTTTTCACAATTTTATTTTGGAGATTCTGATTTTGGTTCTGGTTTCAAACTTTTTTTTTGTTAAAGGCTATTTTCACAACCAAATCCTTGTGCTACCAAATGGGTGTTGGGTTGGGTCGGAGTCATAAGAACTTGAACTTATACAGTTAACACTCAACTTGGCACTTCGAGCTATTGGTGACCTCTTTGTTAATGGAATGGGGGAATCTGGAGTGCTGGCCATGTGAGTCCCGAATTAATTGAGACAACCTAATTCCTCCATTAACATTTGTAGCTTCTAATGCTGCAAAAAAATTCTCAATTCTCTAAAGGAATGGAGAAGATATGGGGTGTTTAGTAAGGGGTTCAATGTTCTACGATGGTTGATGGGTGAATTAAAACAAATTAGAATTTTGAATTTAAAATCTCTGATCGTTGTATCTTTGCTTTTGAAATACAAAGAAGCTTTGTAAAGCCCCAATCGACGCACCCATTAAATTTTAAATCATTCAAAACGTACTAAAAATCAGGAAAATATGAGGCTGGAACTAGAGCTCGGGGGTCTAAAATTATTATTTCAAAAAAAATTAAAGCAAATTATCATTCATCCTCATCATGTGTTCTCTGAGTTGCTCCTTTACTTTTGATGCTCAAAGAGCTTTTATAACCTTTTAGTTTACACATCCAACTACACAAAAATAATTCAATTTGGTTAAAGAATGAAGAAAATATTGAAAAGTGTTCAGTGGTAGGTATGTGTTTGGTGATGGGTGGTTTTACCTTAGTCACTATTGAGTGATTCTTACATTTTTTTGAAAGATGTTTGTTTCAATTTTTTTTTAACTTTAGAAAAATGTATTAATTTTTTAATATTGTTTTTAAATCCAAGTTTTAAAAATTTGGCCAAGGTCTCATTTTTTCAATTTTTTTCTCAATCGATTCTCAGATGGATAGTTTTCACAAAGTGATGATCATCAATTTTCATTGGTGGTTCTCTTTATCATAGTTAAAATTTTAAAATATTTTTTTAAATGGAAAATTTTAATTAAATTTCACAATAAATTTTCAATATTTTGAACAAAAAAGAAAAAATGAAAGTAATCATTAAAAATGATTAGAATGCAAAACTAGTTTTTTTCATTACATATTCACAATTTCATTTCATTCAAATGCACCATCAAATTATTTTAGCCCTACTTCTACCTCCAAACCTTTCTTGATTAATTCCTCTAAGTTCATAAGTGAACTACATCGTATCCCATAGGATATTGTCATCATATTTTTCAATGATAACAACACCTTATTCCCATCTTATGAATGAAGAAACCAAACAAATGCTTTTAAATCATACTAAATCATATCACATGTTCCATAATTAAAAACATTGTTGTTAAATTATGCTTCTAAATTGCTTACAACATTAGTACAATTTTTAACATTAAAACATGAAAAATTAAACCTTGGTTGCACTTTCTTTGAATCCTATTAATGTGACTACACCCATTTCATGTTTTTCTTTTAATTCAAAGTTCATGGTTATGGTCACATTCCATCCATCATAAAGTAACTAATAACTTCTAAACTAGTTTAGAACACAAGCACTAACAACAAGGGATAAACAATTCATAATACTTGGTGAAATATGCCAAGCGAAAGGAGGTGGCACACACCTAGTAATTTTCGATGCAATCTACCTACTAACCTCTTCAAATTGTAAAGCTTCTTGGAGCATCATCACCTTATTAGTAAACTCAAAAAAAAGACAAAATTCAATTTAATGTTTGTTAAAGAATTAAACTAATTAAAAGAAAAACTCTTTAATTGTTTTTTTGCTGAAATGTTCAATATTACCTTGTTTTCACATGAATAATCAACTTTATTTGTCAAAGATTAGAATTCATACATGCCATGTTACATTCTTGCTTGCCCTTTGTCAAAAAAATTGAAATCGTAAATTGTAATGGACTTTACAAATTTTGACTTAGCAAATTTTATGGACACATATTTTATGTTTTTGCACATTTTTTTATTAGTTGTAGCATATTGACAAGCTTTGAAAAATGCATGACCAAAACAAGTCCCTTTAAAAAAAATTCACAACCATTACTTCACAACTCATTATAGACTTCAATGTAATACTCATGACATTTAAATTGGATCTTTCATCTTTCACATATGTAATGATCTTGTTCCTCAAATTATATTGATCAAACAAAACAATTAATTTTTTTGCCAAAGCTTGCCCAATAATTTTCATTGCTTTAAAAAGGGTCAATATTCATATGTTTGGGCTTTTAATCAATTCCCAAAATATTAATGACTAGAGCAAAAACATCATGTGCTTTTTTAAACATTTAACAATCAAAATTTGTTATAAAATGACAATGTGCTCACATTGGTAACACATTTTTGTTTGGCTTTTTCCATTAAATCAAACAACATTTTTTGTGAAAAGAACTTTCTTGAAATGAGGATAAATCAAGGATAAAGCTACATAACCAAATGTTTAAACCATGGATTATTCCATACATTGTAAAAAAAAGATTTTTCATTAAAATAACCACTTGAAAAAAAATTATACTACATATCATCCTTTTTGAAAAGAACTTTTGTTACACAAAAAAAATGATATTTGAAAGCCAAACATGTTAGGTTGTTTTTTAGGAATTTGCATTTCCACAATTTCCTTAGGCTAACCATTCATTTCTTGTTCAAACTTTTGAACAATTATTGAATTGTTTACATTCACATGTTTTTTCAAAGTCATCATTCCATTGTTTTGGTAACAAATTATTATTCTTTTCATGAATTGTAGTTTGTGTTCTTGGATTTGGAAGATAAATTAAAATTTTATGACAAAAAAAACATCTCATGATTTTTAAAAATTTCCCATTCACCTATGAATTATCATTGACACAATAAAATAATTAACAAAATGAAATTTTCATTTTGTTATGAAACCTTCATTTTTTCCTTTGAACATGCAATTTTTTCAAGATTGTTTTCATATTTCCTTTTTCATTTTGTGACACTCCACTCACCTTTGTCTAGAAGCTAGGATTTTCTTTAGATTCTTGCTATATTGTATTTTCTTCCATTTATATTTCAATTATAAATATTTAAAATGCTTCATTTTGAATAGATGCATTTCCATTTTGATAAGGCAATTGCTTCATCTTCCAAAAAATATATATCAATCATACAAGAGTTGAGAACCCAACGAAAAGTAGGGGTTACAATTACAAGTTCCAAATCCTAAAAGATGTCACAACATTTACAAACAAAGTATAAAGATTTTTTTTTTTCATTCACTTTTCCTTTCTCTCTAGGTCAACATTCAAAATGTAGAATAGAATGAAAATATATGATTTGCAAGTAAATGTTTAGCCACAAATCCTACACAGAAAAACTAACAACTAAAAAATTAAACCAAAAAAAAAATGTTGGAATGAATTGAAATAAAAACAAACAACAATTTTTTTTTTGAAAAAAAATAAATCAAAGAAACATAAACACATAATGATAACATGAAAGTAAGCAAAAAGGAAGGAAAGGGAAAACGAGTCACCTTTGAGTTGAGGCTTTGTAGTTGTAACTTGTTATTTTGAAAACCTAAAAGTTAGTTGCACCCAAGACTTGTTCAAGGCAAATACAGAGGGGCAAGTATGTGGAGAGGAGTAGTTGCAAGTGTCAAAGGGAAGAAACCAGTAGTATAGGGGAGGAAATAAACCAAATGTACCTACAATGGAATTTCAATAAGCATAAAAAAGGAACAAGAAGTGGTGATAATGAGTTGCAACATGCATGTTGAAAAGGAGCAACAACAAGCACCAAAGAAGAGCACACAAATGTTTAAAAAATTAACCCTCTACCAAGCTTCAACAGAACATAAATGCAAAAAGAAAACCTTTTACAAGTTTCATTAGAACTGAAAATAAACAAAAAAAATCAGAACACAATGCAAGTGAAGTTCAATCTCTCAACTTTCCTTATGCATTCTAAGTGCTTGAAGGAGCCATTGTGGAGTTGAGGCATTTGCCTTTAACCCTAAACCTAATTGTTTTGCATGCTTCCCAAGCTAGTAGAAGAAGCTACATAAAAAAAAATTAAAATCCTAGATAGAAATTTGTATGGTCCTAAATCCTTCATCTTACTTCTTTAATACTACCTACTTACCCCCTTTGTTGAGAATTGCCCCTAGGTATTATATTGATTACCTTGGGTGGTTCTCATTTTTTTGATTAAAAAAAATTGCTAGTTCTCAAAAGGGCGGTTCTCATTCTAATGAGAACCATGGTGGATCTTATGACCCTTGGCCTGTCCCTTAAATCTAGGAAGACCCTCAAAGGGGTATGATCCCCTACACTTCCAAAAAACAACAATGAACTAGTGGTTTTATGGTAATTTATTTGATATTTAATTTTTTTTTGAGAACTATGGTTATATACCAAAATCAGGTCTTTCACTTTTTTTGAGAATTGCGAGTATGAATGCTAAGAACTACTCTGATAATTGTTGGGGGGTCTGCTCCTGAGTCTAATAACCACGCAAGTTCCAACATTGGTTTCTAATTTCTACAGCCAAAAGTCTCTTGATAGTTTCATCACAATATTACTTTCAATTCCATTTCCATTTAGAAAAACAAGGGTTTTCATTTGTGTTAGTCAAGGGGACTAGAAACCAAGAGAGGGCCCAGAGTGAACCAGCACCCCATGCAGAATGGACTACACTTTTTCAAATTGTATTTCTTCCCCATAGCTAAACCCTAAACCTTACTCACTTGTACAAAAATAGTTCAAAAGTAGGGTGAGATATAGGATACTTTACCAAGGTGGAAACTCAGTTGTGGTTCATCCAGAACTTGATCAACTTTGATTATTCCATCCTTTAAAAGCTCCAACAATTTTTTTCTTTTTTTTTCTCCTTTTTTTAACAACCATTTGATGTTAGGAATTGTGATCATAGATGGTTCACACCCCATAGGTTGAAGGCAATCTCAATAGCAAGGGCAACAAATGCTAGTTCAAATTCAATATTAAGTTCAAGTGTGTGTGTACCTATATAAGATTGTAGCAAAATGTGAGGGTTTGGAGTATCCTTAGGTTGCATAGGTACCAGAGGTTATAAGAACCTGGAGAAACCCAAAAGTTCAAAAGATCATTCTTTGGGTTGAATTACTGTTTAAATTTTTCTGTAGAAATAAGAGACATTGAAAGAATTTTCAAAATTGTTGAGATGGGAAAAATTATATAATGAAGCAACTTGAATAGTTTCACAAGGATTTCTTTTCATGCCCATCACATGAATATCACCGTAGTTGATATAACAGGTTTTATTCGGATCTATGTGAAATAGAGTTATTTAATTTTGAAGATTCCATTTTGACAAATAAAATATTCTCAAGTATTCCAAAAGATGCTTAATTTTCCTTCACAATAAAATAAAATAAAAATGAAAATGTTAAGGAAAAAGATTTTTCAAAAATTTTAGCAATTCTTCTAAAAATCATATATATTTTGGTCTTTCCATTTGGGTGGAGCGAACAAACTTCCATCTTACAAGCAACCTCGAAAGTTTGTCCATTCAATATGAAATTGCAACTCCAAAGAAATCAAATGTGAACCATCTAAGAAAATGATGATTTAACATGAGACTCAAGATAATAAATAAATAGTTACGAAAGGAGTCCCCAGTTATTAATTAGTTAACTAGATCATCATCCATTGCATTTTATACCCTTTTTCAGTTTATTCTCTTCATGGATGGGATTGTCAAGTCTTGGGAAATAAAAACAAGGAGCTTAGTTAGTGATACAAAACATAAAAGTAAACATAGTAGAGAGCAAAACTAGTGTGCTACCCATTACAAGAGATGAAACCTAAACTGGTAGGGTAGGTTTAGGGTTTAGGGTTTGGGACCTAAAAACTTGAACCCCAAAGGACATCAATATCAATTGTTTAGGCAAAAAAAAGAATCGTCGGTTATCAATTTCAGTTGTGAAAGTAATAACCCCACCTATCAATTTACTCCGTTTTGTTGGGGTTTTATTGTTATGCATAAGGGTCAATTGTGAAACACGGCCACAATGAACCAGCACCCACCAATGCACCATGAAGGATGGATGATAAGTAGTCAGGAGACAGTTTTCTGTTGGGTTCCAGTTCCCTAGCTAGCTAACCATGGTGGTTAGCTCAGTTCCTTTTTGTTTTACTACCTACCTACTAACAACCCATAGCAAGTTGTTAGTAGGTAGGTAATAAAAACAGCCCTTACCTATTATGTATAAAACTATCTACTTATCTAGTAGGTATCTATTTTCCTACCTATCTACCTATATATGAATGATACCTATTTCTTACATAATTGGTTACCAAGGTGAAACCATATATACTAACTCATTTGAAGTTCATCCATAAGCGCGTAATAACAGGCATCCAGTGGATGGTGCGCTCGTTTAGGGTACTTGTTCATTGTGGCCCTCAAATACCAACCTTGAGAAGCAGGTAAGGTAGGTTGTAAGGGTTTTTGTATTTTTTGTTGGCCTTGCCTACTACCAAGGCCAGGATAATATTGTGTTTACATTCATAGTAACTTAATGGATTTTTGTATGAGAATTTTTTGAAAGGTGATATTTTGGCTTGTGTTGAAACTTGAGAGATTAATAGTTATAGAGTTATAAGATATCTTGAAGGATTTTGGTCTCTTTTTGAGGATGTTTTTGAAGATTAGGTATATTTTTTGCATGGTGAAATGTTTGAGTTTTCTTAATTCTTCCTTTTGCCTTAAGATACATTTTAATGTAAATGGCAAAGCCATATTGTGACACACTCCTTGTTTTCTTTGTGGGTTTATTTTCAAGAATAAGGTTACACAATTATTGATGTGTTCCAAGAAAGTACAAATCAATTTACAACAAGCTATCAAGAGAGACCACCATCTAAAAACCATAACAATAATAATGCTTCAAGAGTGACATCTAAGTCTTGCTTCTTTCACAACATAAAAAGTGTGGGGGGGCTGGAGGCAGAGAAAAAAAGGAAGGGAAGGAAAAAAAAAGTTTAGGGTTTAGGGTTTAGACTCTCTTGTAAAGAGACTTGAAAATTTTGAGAGGTATCTAGGACAATGAAAATATTGGAAGTGCCGATTTGTTGTCACCTTATTTATGTTCAAGACCCATAATGTGAAACTTTTGAAATTTATGTAGGTTATTAAAAAATTAAGGGTTTTCAAGATTGATAATCTATTTTGATGAAAATTCCAAACATCTTGATAGATAGGAGAGGTTAGCAAATTTTAAGACTCCAATAATTAGCAGCCCCATACAGTTCATCCCATTTTTCTCTGTATTTTTCATAATATCAGGTGGGTAGGTTCTTTACTGGTTTTAAAGACAAGGGACTTTTAGGACTTTTAGAACTTATTGTCTAAATATGGTGACTTCACAAAACAAATCCTCATAATGTGATGACACTGGGTCATTGTTTTTGCCCAAAAAGCCCTTGTGCATGTCATCACAAGGGTCTTCTCTTTGTTGTCAGGTTGCAAAAATTTTGCCAAAACAAATCATTGGTCATGACATATTGAGTTGCATGCCCAAATTTAATTATTCAAAGAATTTTATTTAATATAATGACTTCATGCAAGGTTTCGAATGAATTTTTGTGTTCAAATTGCAATAATTTGTGTTCTCATTTATTTTCTGTATGTGAAGGGGTTTAGGGTTTAGGGTTTAAACCCAATTGCCAATGTGGCATGCCATTTTGGTCAATCTTGAAACTCTTGTTGCTTTATAACCTTGTAACTACTTGTTGTGAGTAATTTGAGTCCCGAGTGTTGTAAATTTTCATTGTAATCCAAGTCAAGAAATTACCTAAAAATACTATTCGATGAGAGTGTGTCATTCATGCAAAAAAAAAAAAACAATTCTGTTTCATCAACCTTATGATATCATGATTTTATCATGGAGGTAGACAAATATACGGAAGACAAAAGATGATTTGTTATGCAAATTTGACAAAGAAAAAAACAATTTAACAAAGAAATAGGGAATTTAATCCTTACAATTGCTTTGATAGTAAAGTTTTCCAACATGCAAAAAATATAATATATAGAAAAAATGACAAAGAATCAGATTGAAAGTGAAGATTTGGATTTGTTCTGTCTCTTTTTTTTAAGAAGAAGAAGAAGATCTTTTTTTGAAGTCTTCTTTTGGACTTCATGCAAAGATAGCTTTTTGAAAGCTCCTCATTGATGATGTTGAAAAGAGAAATCAAGGTAGTTCTTGTGGTGGCAGATTCTCTAGCTTTTAGTGTTAAACCTGGGGTTCAGTTTGAGGTTTTTGTCACATAATATTGAACCTAAACCAGCAGCACCCTTTAGGGGGAATTGGCAAAAGAATCAACCAACATTTTAATAGAATGGAAATCAGAACTGAAATGGTGAAAAATCATGAAAAACCCATGAAGACAGGTCCAAGTGCTTAATATAAGCAAGTTGAAAATTAAATTTTCTTTTCTAGCAAGTAATATAAAATTTATAAATAAATAATTTGTTTTAATTTGTTGTAGAACTTCATACCTATACAATCTCCAATCTTGAGGAATGTATGGTCTATAAATAAATGAATATTATAGTTTTGATTATTTTCACAATTTTAAAAATAATGATCTTTAAAATATATATATTTATTTACCATTATATCACATCCTATAAAAATGTGGTGCAAAATGTCTACACGTATAAAAACATGACGTAATTACTATCTTCAAATTTAGTGGTTAAAATGAGTGGCCAAAAGCATTGTACAGAATTTTTTTGACATGATATTATTTTTTGAAATGTAGCCAAAATAAAAATTAAAAAATTCAAGTTCTTTTTTAGCTAGTAGTTTTTGTCTCTACATTTGCATAAAGAAGTGAAGGTTCTTTTCACACTTTAGTCCACAAAAAGTAATCCACATGTCAAGATCATAACACAATACAATTGTAAACCAATGAAATCACTCTCTTCAAACTTGATATCCTCTTAGACCCCTTACCCCTCTTCCTCAACATCCATCCACCCAGCCACTCATCAAACCACCTACCTACCTACCTACCTACCTACCTACCTTCATGGATCCCCTTTTTCCCCTCATTTTCTTCTTTATTAAAATGAAAAAAATTGTCTACTTACAAGTTTATACACCCAAAAAAAGTTCTTAGAATATCTAGAGAAGGGAAAAAATGAGGATATAAATTTCCCACATCAACTAGTTGGCTTACATAAATGACCTTCTTTTGTGGGTGGGTAGGGGAGGGGGGGTTTTAGGGTTTAGGGTTTAGGGCAATAACCTAATGTGGACCCAACCCAAGTAAGCATGAAAGCTTTGCTATTGGCCAAGAGCTGAACTGTACCTTGCAAAGTGGGCCCAAGTTCCAACAAAGTGGGCGGTTCCAAGTGGTGGAACATAATTTTATAAAGTGCCTTTTAAGTGGGGTTGGGGAGAGGATTTTTGGATAAAATCTTTAGTGGAACCCAATCAAAGCAAAAACATTGAATGAATAGTTCTATCATTGCCCAAGGGGGTTTATTGTGGACCCAAGTGTCCTCTTGTTTGTTGTAGTGATGTTGTTGTGCACATGCTGGTCAAATTGTGCTTTGTTCGTGTCTGGGCCCAGCCCAGGCCAGTTCCCCCAAATTCATTATAGTCTCATGGGCCTTTGGCTCTATTTGGATACCTAAGAAATTGATTGATTGATTGATTGATTGATTGATTAATTCATTAATTGATTACCTATTCCAAAAAGAGGAAGCCTTACAACCAGAATGTTTATGTGGGTACTCATTCATTCATAGAAATTCTCACATTCATTTGGTTTTTTTTTGTTGGTGTGTTCCATTCAATTTAAAATGAAATAGAAAAATTTCAAAACTAAATACTATGGTGATGAATATAAGATATATCATATACTACACAACCAGTGTTGTTGTTTTTTTTGTTTTTGTTTGGTGGTCTAAATTCTATATATATATGTATATATATATATAGTTATTTTTAATTCTATTTTTTATTATTTTGTGATGTTGCCACATTTGATTATCCACAAGAGAAATGAACCAAATTTGGCCACAGCTCAAGAAGTAGAAAATTTTAGGAATCTTGCTATATTTTGGAAACATGTTGGAACCTATTTTCTAAGTATGTTTGATTTCAGAAAAAAATTCCTCAAAATCTGGTGACTTTGGCACATTTTTCTCACAAAAATCCTTTGTGTGAATCACACTGGATTTTTTTTGGTCACCCCCTTGCCCTAGTTTCTTTGGATTAATGTTGTGTGGAAAATCTAATATCAAGATTTTTAACTATTAGGTTTTCATCAAGTGGATATTTTGTTTTTTGACTTAAGAACTATAGGTTTGGGAGATTTGCCAATATCTACACATGACACACATTAAAATATCACATAGCATTTTTATATTGATAACCATGGGGATCAATGATTTTGGATTTTGTTGTGGTTGGGGTAGATTGTGGGTCAAAGGGTGAAAAGTGGTACCCAATTTTTTAGCCATCATTCTTACCTCAGTAGCAATGACGTGTTTCCCCCCTTTTGAGTAGTTGGCAAAGAGAGGAGCAAATTGAACTCAATAAAGAATTTTAAAAATATTACATGACCATTTTTTCCCAACATCATTTTTAACTTGTCTTTTGATTTGCATTGGGTGTGTTTAATATCTTGTGCAAAGTCAAGTGCAAGTGTGTGGTCGTCTACTTGCCTAATGATCCTTTTTTCTTCATTGACTTCAAAAGTTTTTTTCACTATGCTACACATTTGGTTGGGCCTCCACCACCCCTTAACACTTGATTTGTCATATTGCATTTGTGGTCAACCTTTGGATGCTACGGGGATCCACTTTCTTCATTATGCCCAAGGTGGGGAGAGGATGGTTTCCCATGATATTGTGCAAGATGCCTTTGCATCTATGCGGGATGCCTTTGCATCTATTGCAAGGGATATGGGATTTCATGTCTTACATAAACAGACCCACATTCTTTTGTTGCCTACTTTTTAGTCTTCGCATGAGTGGGTCAACATTGTGGTTTCGATCAATGGTGTTTAGACATTGGCTAACATCATCATCACTAACCCATTTGATCAAATTTGGTTTCACAAATAGCTCTATCTCGTGGGGTTGCCGTTATAGTCCCAACTTAAATTAAGGATGGCCTTTATCATGATTGATACCCAGTAAACAAGTTTTTACTTCTAGCCATAGAGGTCTCTAAGTGTTTACAACAACAGGTTGATGTTTTTATTCATCAATATGCCAACATGGCATGAAGTGCAAAGGTCTTTGGAAGCCCTACTCTTTCAATTTTACGTTCATTTTATAGGTAAAGGGTGTCAATGGCATTACAACGAATGCAAACAACTTCTATTTCAAGGCATGTTATTAGTATAAATGAAGGTTTTTTCAAATGTTCCTCCCTTCTCCTTATCTAATATGTTCCTTGTGACTAGAGGGGGTTTGAATATTTGATTTGTTCATGTTCCCCATGAAGTCCACCTTCATTGGTGGTTTCTTCTTTTTGTGTGGACATGGGTCCTTCCATCTTATAATCCCCCTTTTTTGAATGTTTTGTTTTATGACACTTGGCAAGTTTTCATCATTTAGCCACCCCATCATGCATTAGAATAATTTGGAAGAATAAACAACTACAATTTTAATTGCCAAAAACAAAATTCTAGTTGTAATGGACACATATAACTAAAAACTAATCTAAGTACCTAAGCGAGCCT
>Ga0209208_10009774_pt1 | contig 12564 bp, 6 predicted proteins | sample S1TSphfallax_3_FD_187694 | JGI IMG/M metagenome (GOLD analysis project Ga0209208, IMG submission 187694) | Host-associated microbial communities from peat moss isolated from Minnesota, USA - S1T2_Fd - Sphagnum fallax MG (SPAdes) (version 2) | ecosystem: Host-associated > Plants > Peat moss >...
ACGACTGCTATCATCTGCAACCATTTTTTTTCCCCATTTCTGCAACAGATGCAGCTCCGATTCCTACTCAAACAGCACGGCAACAAACACATGAAACTTGTCCTGCTTGAAATACGACAATCGCAATTCCACTCGAACGAACGAGGCAAGAAAGTGTGCAATAAAAAAGACTTACTTACTTACTTACTTCTTGACGCAAGGAGGCAAAGAGTCCGTCGATATCGCCGCACAACACAAACCGCAGCAGGCAGGCGGGCGGGCAGGAAGGCAGGAAGCAAAAAAAGTGATACAAAACTGACGTTCTCAGGTTTCAAACTTGGAGAAGAAATACTGGACAGAAACTCAAACCGATTGTTCCTGAACCGAGAAGAAAGTGTAACATGTAGAGAGAGTTATAACAAGCGGAGAAATAGTCACAAAAGTGAACAGAAATCAAGGAAGGAGCGGCATCACTCATTCCAAATCGCACGCAAACACGGAGCGCGCGACACGGCAACAAGCGCACTTCATCTCTTCTATTTTGTTGCTCCCTCTCGCGCCAGCACAAACCCTCTTGCCACCTTCTTACTAACAACTTACTAACCACTAGTTTTAAACCAACAGCCTCTTACTAAGAACTTATTAACCGGTATTATTAACTAGCAGCTTCTTACTAACAACTCATTAACCAGGTACTGTTAACCACCAACTTACTAACTAGTACCATTTGATCACGAACTTCCTGACCAATACTACTAACCAGTAGCTTCTTACTAACAATTTATTAATTAGTACTATTAACTGGCAACTTACTATCCAATATTATTCACTAGCAGCTTTTTGGAACTTATTAACTACCATAGTACCTTTTACCATTTTGGCAACAAATTGTTGAATAATTATTTAAATTTTAAATCTTAACTTTGGCATCGTTTTCTAATTCTGAAAATTTTGGTAGGTATTGACTATAAAAACTAATAAATTGAGTTTTGCCAATGTTATGGCACAAGTCCAAGTTCTAAACCATGTACAAAGTTTTGCTTGAATAATGTTGAAAACGAAACAATCCCAAGGCAAAAATATGTTATATTGTTTGTTTTCATCACAAGGGAATTTGCCTTTTTTTCCAAAGCACTTTTTTAAATTCTTGGTATAATGTTTTTAAAAACTATTCCAACTACGAACATTTAAACCTCATCAGCAAAATGCAAATCAATTTTGACCCCAAAAATTATTTCAATGATAATCAAGCTTGAAGGTAATTATTTGAAACTACTAAAATCCTAGCCTGATGGTTTTCAAGTTTCCATTCAAGTTTCCATTCAATTTTATCATTATTATTTTTTCTAAACAAAATTATTCTACATGGCAACAACTATTTTTGTTTGTAGCAACAATCACTACATTAATGTTGATCAAATGAATGCCACAAGGCATATACAACAAAACACCAATGAAATTTTCTTGCATTAAATGTCACTACAATGTTAGTGGTTTTATCTATTTGTTTATAAGGTTGATTTTAACATAATGGACAAAGAAATTAGTATCGTTCATTTTGTCATCACCATAGGCGCACAAGCCACACAACCTTGAATTGTGTTTTTTTGTTATGGGTTTATGTATGTTTGCAAAGAAATTCAAGTAATGCATGCAAGGATTCAAATTACTTGGAGTGCCATTTGCATTGTTGGTTGTTGCATTTGATGTTGGCGTTGTTTGTTAGAGAACATTCTACCCTTTCATCAAATTGTCATGGGGATTCACAATAGTTGACGATGTTCATTGTAAAGTTTTGAAAATCGAGTGTTCATTGTCAATGGGCAACATTTTGGTTCACATAGATTGAGACTATAAACTAGGACTCTATAGGTGAATGCAAAACATAAAGTTTCTTGATTCTATGTAATGCATGCATTCATTTGCACTTGTGTGTGCACCTGTTGTTGCATCACTATAAATAAAATTCTTGTAAATAGTGCTCCAATAGATAAAACTTGTAGGAAGAATAACAATGGCACATTTGCTTTGTTTGTGTGCACAATGGCAATGTGAACTTGCAGTAAAAAGAGAAGCCATGGTAGTAGCAACAAGAGCTAGAAAGAAAAAGGGGGGAGGAATAAAGAAAGAAGGTGACATTTCTTAACATTGAAATATTCACTTTGATTTTGAAACTTTACATAACACTAAAAAATAAACTTGAAATGTTGATTTTGTGTGGATTTAATGTTTGTTAACATTGGTTGTTAACATTCATGCCATGTCACATGCCACCACATACTTAATGTTAAGTAGCAACACATGTCTAGACTATTGTAATAATTTATCATGTTAAACGTTGAAAAAACCATTAGCACTATTGCCATGTGTGGCAAAGGCTTAAACACCAATATTAACTGATGGTTACTACTCAAAAACAATTTTGCATTCACATTTACCATGGTTTTGGGATCCTTGAACATTTTACTAATTAATATTTTTTTAACTATAATATTTTTGTTCCTTTCTTTACTATTAAGTAATTTCTTTACAAGGTTTATTTCTTTTTGCTCTTTTAAAGTTGGCATTGGTAGGTCATTAATTAACAATAATACTAAAAGATTTAATGATCATACAATAATCATATGAAAGGTTAAATTATGGACTTGATTTTATAATAGGGTACATATGTATAAAATGCAATTGTTATTTGGGTCAAACCTTGTTAAAATGTACCATTATATTATGTCACAATGTCACCTTTCTTTTATATTACTAATCCTAAATTTCATTATACACATGGACACAAAATGGATGATATTGATGATTATAATCACATAATGTTCAAGCCATTATGTTTTATATTTTTTTATTCATTAAGACTGATGGGAATCAAAATATAAAGGTCTTTTAACTAATATGTCCAAATAAAAAAAATTGGTTAATACACTTTAACCGGTTTTGACCAATGTTGGGCATAATCACAATTTTATGATACCCATCAACTTCGATTTTCACAAAGTAATTTACAAAAAGGTTAGGTTCTTCCCCAAAAAATATAAAATCAATTTCTATGCCGAACAAGGGTATCAACATTTTTTTTTTAAAAATTAAATCAGTTCTCACAATGTCAAATTTTGAAATTTTGATAACAACCGATTATCTTTTGCCGATTCTCGCAAATCGAATATTACTTTATATTTTAAGTTAAAATTAAAATTAAAAAATTATTGATTCAATTTCTTTTTTTAATGACAGCTTTATTTTTTGAATAAAATCAAAATCAAAGACTTTCGTTCAAAGATTTTGAAAGATTTTAAAAATAAATCATCATTTAAAATAAACTCTCCAAACATCATTACCATCTGACTTCGCCTACCATCAATACGTACCTACCACCAAATACTAACCTTCCTTTGGATCTCCATCTCCCAAGGCAAATTAAACATGACGGGCAAATTAAACGTAGTAGGCAAATTTTGATGTGTGTTTACTAATGAAAATGCCTTTTTTGTAACCCTAATTCAATTAGGTTGATTAACATTATACCTCCAAAGTTCAAACCCATGGTTCATGAATGATCAAAAATATCTAATAAGTAAAACATTACTCCATTTAGCATATAAACATAATTAAGTTTGATGTTCATAATTTTTTTCTCATTGCTTGCTTGTATTAGTTTTTTATGGCAGCTAAACCCTAGGACCCTAACCTAGGTAAAGGGTCAAACCTTACTTGGTTCTTAAATTTTTTTTGTTTTTTAAACCGATTTTCACATTCAATTTTCACACAAGTGAAAACCAATAGTTCGGTTTTTAGTCATGGTATCATTCATGGTGATACCCTATGGGGATTAAATTAGGATGCCCAGGTGATACCCAGGTGATGCTTAAGGGTATCTGTGATACCCACCTAACACTGGTTTCGACCCATTTTGGTTTTTAAAAAATTGAAGTTGTTGGGATAACATGTGTTAACCAATGTTAAAAAGGTACATCTTTCCACTTACATGTTAAATTTAAACATCAATACTTGATAATAACAATATACCCTAATTTTGAACAATTGAATTAATAAGGTGATTCAATGGGTGAATGCAAATTATAATGGACCAAAAAAGGGCATAATAAAATTATCTAAAAATGTATTTTGCAATATATTTTTATGGTGCTAAAAACATAAAATTATCAAATGTTCATTTTAAAAATTAACTTTTCCAAAAGATCAATAAAGGTCATCATTTAATGCATCCCAAAGTGCAATGTTGATGAAAATTTTATAGGAATTTCACAAAGATCATACATGTTAAAGATTTTGTTGTTTTGTTTAATTCTAATGCTTTTATTGAAATCCCCCAAACTTCTATACCTTTTTGAACTGGTTTGGAAATTATATTTTGAATCACAAATGACATTAATAAATGGATTCATCATTGCAAAGTATGATTATGGTGAATCCAGTTACAAGTTATTTATGTATTATTACAAATAACCATACATATTTGTAAGTCCCCCATTTGGTGTAAATAATTAATTTTGAAATAATTCCATAATTTAATTTAACTACATAATAATCATATACATAGTTCATTTTCATGCAATTCAAAACCCATTTGATTGAATACACATTACAATCCATAAAAGTGCAAGAAAAGTTGTTTTGTTATGTCATTTTATCAAAAATAAATAAATTGCAAATACCTTAATAAATATATCGAATCACTATTAACAATTAATGTATTTGCAACTATCATTCATAATTAGTATTTAATTGTTGACAACATTTGCAAATAAAAAACCACTAATTACAAATGATAATTACAAGCAATGAATAGTTGCAAACCACATAACATATTTGATATTTTATTTTAAAGGTTCATCAATTGTTATATGGTATATGGTGATTATGATTACAATTATTGTGCAATTTTTTTGGTTTAAATTATTTACAAAACATGTACAAATCATTAACAAGCATGTGGCCTAGGGTTGAATAGCCTACATGGCACCTAGGTGCAACCTAAGGCTAGGTATAACATACATGGCACCTAAGCTTAGCCTAAGGCTACATGGCACATAGGCTTAAAACTAAGTAGTATATGTGCCACATTAAGCCAAATTAACTAAATGTCTATGTGCGACTTAAATCACTATTATATATAGGTATTTTACATGGCATCTAGAACGAAGTCTAGTTTTACACCACCTATGTTAAGCTTAGGCCACATGGCATTTAGGTTAAATTGGACTTAAACCACCTAGAAAAGGTGGGTACATTCACGTTAATAAAAACAAATGTAGTGGACTTTTAATGATTGTTCATGTTAATAATAATTTCATGAAATCATTGAATATTTCTTATGACCCAAAAAAGATGTTACATTATATTAATAGTTATAATGTTTTAAGATTGTTTTTGAGTACTTTATCCTTGAATTCAATTCATTCCAAATCATTTCATATGTTTCCATAATATATTTGAAACATTTTTATGTAAATATATATTTAAAAACTTACAACATTAATTTAATTTCTAACATTGAAACATGAAAAATAAAACAGTCACACATTTGTTGGTTCTTATCAAATGGAATGTACTTAAGTTTAAGCCTTCATAGCTTATGTGACACCTAAATTATACTTAAAGTTAAGCCACCTAAATCACATCGCACATAATAAAAAAACTTTATTGAATTTTTATTTTTCATTTTGGATTTAGCCTTTAAGGTTGAACCTTTTTTATTGGTTCATGCCAAATGGCACTTGTATTTGTATTTTTTTTTCAATATTTCTTAATCATTTCCTTATATAACTTACCGTATTGGAATGAAAATCAAAACATATGGAATAAACATAATAGTTGCAACCTAGTTGCAACTTAATCACAACAACTATTTGCTAACAACTACTGATACTTCTCTAGCCTTGCTTAAGGTACTAATTACAAACTATTACCTAACCTATTACCTATTAATGTAAGTATTACCTACCAACTTACTACCTATTAATTAACCTAATTTACTAATTAATGTAGCTTACATAAAACCTAGGTTAAGCCTACATTTAAATAGATGACATGGTATTTAGGTTGGGCTTAGGATTTTCACAAAACTTTTATAGTTCCTTAATTAACCAAATTAATGAATCAATGTTATAAACCAATTATATGTAAATTAAACAAACAACTTGTGAAAACACTGAATCAAATGATAGATTGTGAAAAAACCTCAAGATTGCACAAATCTATCAATTTGTAGTTTGTTAACATTGTGGCAAAGGCTCAAGGAAAGGTATATATAATCAAAGATCAAAATCTCAAACACATAATATTAAGAAAAAAAGAATGAAACAATAAATGTTGAAATAAGTTTTTTTACAACCCACGTATGTTTCCAATAGAGAGATTACATAAATGATATTTAGAATAACACTAAGATTTTGAAAAATAATCTTTGGTAAGGTGGTTAAGAAAATGGGAGAAGAAAAAGATTCATCTTCTAAAGAAAACCTTAAGGTCTAAATACATTTGTGGAGTTAGTGCCATTGAAGTTTGAAAAATTATCACATTTAACATTGACCTTTTGACAAGGGTAACTTCAACCTTAAAGTTAACCAATAACATTGTTAAAACTTCAATGGCCTTTTATACTACTCACCATCTAAAACTTGTTACTTTCTAACTTTCAAAATGGTTTTATAACTAATTTAATTACTAATTTAATCACTCAAATTTTGCACAAAGTTCAAAAACAAAAAAAAAAGAATAAACATTATCTTATTTTATTTGGTAAATTTTGGTTGCTTAGTTTAATACTTATATTGGATTTTTTCTTTATGGTTTGAACTTTGGGTGGGTACATTTATTAGGGTATGTTTGCAAAATTAAAAGATAATATGATAGGTATGTTTGCCTTATCAACTATTTAAAGTTGGTGTGTGTAGCTCAAGGTTTTTGGAATTCCATGGATGAAAACCCTAGTCTTTGTAATTATCAAAGGTTCAATTGTGTTTGAATTGAACAAATATTTGACATTAACAATTGATGTTGATATGTATTTTCTTTGGCTCCTTATGACCAAAGGTTTTAAGCTTAGTTGTTTAAAGTAGAATTGGAATTAAATTAAAAGTTTGAACTTTGAACATAATATTAAAATTAAAATTGGATGCACAAAAAATTTCAAATTTTAGAAATAAGTTTCAACTTTTTTATGATAATTTAAACCTAAAACTAAATTAACATAGGTTATTCGTATTCAAACCAAATGTTTTATTTATTTATTATTATGGGGTTCCTCTTACAATGAAAATAGGCAAACTACATGTCATTTCTTTCATTGTAGTTGTTTGCTTTGCATTATTACTTTCATTGAGAATTAATTAGTATTGTTGTTATAATATGGTAAATTGTGGATTTCTTTTTCAAACTATTTTATTTTATCATATGTTGAACATATGGATGATATAATGACAAATTTTCAATTTTGGTTTTTGTGAAGTTTTGAACAATAAATCCTTTTTTTTAAAAATGATTTCAAAAAAATTGAAAGGATTTGGAAAAACCATGTACAAATGGTTTTTAGAAGTAAAATTAGTCACAAGGATTTAGAAATATTTTTTATTATTTTATTATTTTATTCTTCTTCCAAAGCACATAAATTAATTGCTCTAATGTTTAATCCCTTTTTGCCTAACAACATGTGTAAAATGTAACATGCGACAAGATTCCATATTACAATTACATGTAAAATTTTAAATATAAATATATAATGTAATTTTGATGGCCCCAAATGCATGTTTTACAATGAAACTTCCATGTCCATGCTTCCTATTAAAAGTAAAATTGTTTAATTACATTTATATGAACCTTTCGCATAGTAAATCAAACCACAAATCAAAAACATCAAATTTAGCAAAAACATTATAAAATATTCTCATCCAACTCAATGCAAATAAAACAATGAAACCAATTTTAGTAATAGAAATTTTGTATTTTGCAATCATCAATTTTGCGATTACATGCAACTATGTGTCATTTGTGACTATTCTTGCAACTATTATTTACCTTTGAGATTCTTACAACTATCTTATGATTACATTACAATTATCAAAGGCTTCATCCTTTCATGTGACATGATTTTAATGTGTATTTTCATCCAAAAACATGGTAGTAAATTTCATTACTCGCATTACAAACTAAGAGTTAATTATAAGTAATTTGACATATTTGTGTTAGAAGTATATTAAAGGTATATTGGGGTACATCTTTAAGGGTGTATTGAAATTATATATTGGATGCATTAATGATATATTTATGAATAGGGTTTCTAATATTTAAAAAGTTAATATTAAAGTCTTATTAAGGTTATAAGGTATGTTAAAAATTTTAAAATGTATTTTGAGGATATATAAAGGTTATTATTATTGTATCAAATGTATAATCATGGTTAAACGAAAGTTGTCAAATATTAACCAGGCTTCAAACAAATTTTAACAATTTTTTTGAAAAAAATAATTTGACATAAATCAAATTTGAGTTTTCAAAATATATAATTAATGTTTAATCAAGTTTTTGTTTAGCCAATGTTTAGCAAAGTTTTATTTAACCAAAGTTAAACCAAGGTTTTTTTTCACCAAAGTTTAGTAAGATATTATTTTAACTAGTTTTTAATTGAATTTAATCAATTTTTTTCCCAAGGTTTAACCAATTTTTAATTTAGCCAAAGTTTAACCATGGTTTCACCAAAAAAAATTCTTTGCAAAAATTTAACCAAGGTTTATCCAAGGTTTACCCAAATTTTAATTTAAAGTTATTTTTTTTGTCAAGTTCTAACCAAATTATAATTTTGCTAATCTATTTGCCAAGTATAATTTTTGGGCTACTCAATGTTTTTCCAAATTTTAGCCAAATTACAATTTAACCAATGTTTTGTAAATGTTTCGCCAAGTTTTAAACAAATTTTTGTTTTGCCAAAATTTAATCAAGTTGTATCCAAAACTTATACAATGTTGAACCAAGGTTTTGTCAAATTTTAATTTAACCAATGTTTTTGCCAAGGTTTAGCCAAGTTTTTAGTTTCACCAAGGTCTAGCCAATTTTTTGTTTTACCAATGTTTTTGTGAAAGTTCAACAATCAAGTTTTAGTTTAGCTAATGTTTAATCAAGTTTTTGTTTTGCCAATGTTTTGTCTATCTTTATCAAATGTTTAACCAACTTTCAATTTAATTGGTGTTTTTACCAAGGTTAAGTCAAGTTTATGATTTAACCGATGTTTAACCTAGGTCCCATGTGGCATATTTGGTTTAGGCATGTCATATGGGCTTAGCTTAGGTGCAATGTAAAATACTTTAATTAATAAGCTAAGTTAATTAGTAGGTGGTAAATTAAGTCAATAAATAATAGGTTAAACTAGGTAATAATTGGTAGGTAATATTTAGGTTAATAGGTAATAGGTTAGGCTATGTATTAGTTGGTTGGTATCGTATGTTAATTAAATAGGTATGTAGGTAGGTATGTAGGTGTAAGGCAGGTAATAAAATAGACCTACACTAAGTAGGTAGGTTTGTAATTAATGCTTACATAAGTAGGTAGGTAAGGCATAAGTAAGTAAATAGTCTTTATAGGAGGATCTTATTTAATTTGATACTATAAAATATATTGTGCACATCTATTTATATGATTTACAACATTGGAAAAAAGGACCAAAAATATTGGATAAAATTTATGGTTATAACCTAATTGCAAACTAAATTATGATTAGAAAGTTTATCCCATATATTTTTGTCCTCCAATTTATTTTTGTAGACCATATAAGGAAGTGCATTCAAAGAATAAAAAACACACAAACAATTTTATTTAAAAAAAATTATGGGATGAATCAATGAAAAAAACCTTGAACTTAAAGGCTAAATTTTAATTGAAAAAAATAATTTATTTACCTACTCCCTCCCTACCTACCCATCTATTCACATAATTATCTATCTACTTACATATTTGCCTAAATTGAATTTCTAAATTTATTTCTTTTGAAATCTTCACATCAAGCCATGTGGCAAAATGTGATTGGTGCATGTGGTATAATCCTAAACCATCCAGTTTGGACAAATTAAATAAAAAAAGGTTATTTGATTTTCATAATCTAAATTTAGATGTGTTTTATATGTGGCAATATGTAATTTGTGGTTTTGTAGTTGAAAATCCTAGTGACAATGATAATTGGAATTAGTTTATGTAGACCAAGTATAGGGTCCTTTTTCACCACTAAAACAATTACAACATTATCATCGACCATGACAATTACAAATGGTTTCCTAGTTGACAATTATGTGCCAAAATCACCATTTATGGCAATTATGTGTCAAAATGATGGAAGTTTAAGGACTTTTTTTTCATCATTTTTTGGCAATGGCGGTAGTAGCAATAACAACAATAACAATGATGATGTCTATGGCTTCTCCTTCTTGTTGCAATGTTCATTCCTTGCATTGTTGACATGCTTTGAACTTGCAAGCAACATAAAAGTCTTCTTCATGGACACAATGTTGTTGTGGGAAAAGATTCAAATTTATGGTGGTGAATAATAATGGTGGAAGAATTAGAGGACAAGGGTTTATAGACAAATGCACAACATGCTCATCAACATTAACGAAGAAAATATTTTTTCTCAGGTTAGTTTTTTGTTATTTGTAAAAATGTTAAATGGTGATGGTCCCCAAGGAAGAAAAATCAATGCTTAGTCGTTTCCTTTTTCATAGTAGATAGGGCTCCTTTCTTGCATTGCATTTTCAAATTAGGTAACATAAATCTTGGTTTTAGAATTCCAAAGAACATGGATATTGTCTCACCAATTGCTTACTTTCTTGATTTTTTAAAAAACTTATGTTGTGATTACATAATAGGTGGAGCTGAATTTTAAGAGAGAAATAATGATGAAGTTGCAATATTGAAAAACCCTAATTCATGTCCTCTCCCAAAATTAGCAACATCCATTTTAGATCATGTCACATTTTGGAATATGATGAAATTATTATTACCACCATTACCATAAAGGTTGGAAACTTTTGATGATGATGATGATGCATTTGGATGGCCAATGCCACATGTTGTAGCCTTGTCGAATGATTTTTTTTGCAAACATGGATCAACCATAATTTATGTTCATCATTTTATCCTTTTATTTATTTCTTGAAGTTAACATGGACTTTATGGATTTCAACAAGCTTTGAAATTACCTAATGTAACATGTAGAATTTTGTCTTATGAAAAGAAATCATGACTTGTTGAAGTTGGAATTGCTATGTGGAAATGTGGGTATACAAGAATTGGGTTCTCCAACAACATATTTTTTAGAATGGTGGACTTGCACATGAGTACATGCCCCAAATTTGTTTGTTATGTTACAGGTCATAACTTCATCATCTATGATGGCAGTACTCATATTCAGGTTTTATTTTATGCCTATACTTAAAATGATGTACCAAGTAGAATAAGTACTAATAGCCATATATTAAAATCGCTTAGGATTGCCAAAAAATAATCTAGGATGAAATAATTTATAATAGACAAAAATAACTCAAGGTGAAATAATCTATAATAACCGAGAATTGCCAGTAATAACATAAGGTGAAATTATCTTCAATAGCCATAAATAACTGTAAATAATGTAGGATGAAATAATTTAAATTAGTGAAAAATAATCATATAATAATCGAAAGTAATTTAACATAGATAATATTATTATATTAACAAAAAATCCATTTATTAAATTTTTTTAAAGAATGGTCATTGAAATGTTATTGAGTAATGATATTCAATTTTTTTTTATTCAAATGATTTTAGACTTTCAAAAGGAAATAAATGTAATTATGTACATTACTGAATTTTTCTAAAAAATAAACTTGAATCATTTCATTTGAACAAAATTTCAATAAGATATGAGTTTTCAGAGTTTATGTTTTTGTAATGTTTAAAATGAAGTATTTAATAAATAAAATGTAATGTAACATATTATCACAACAAGTGGGGTGGTTTGATGGTGAAGGTATTTGCCTCCATTCCAAAGGTCAAGGGATCGAACGTCATGGGTGATGTTGTGTGTGGTCAACAATGGTATGTTGATTGAATATTCTCTAATATCCTATAATAGGTGCCTAGGTTGATTACGTGGCTTATCTACTTAGGTTAGGTTTTTAACCTAACCTAAGTACTAACACTTGTCAATAAATCATAGATTTAAAAAATCATGAAATTATCTATAATATTATATATTAAATAATTAGATTTTAATTGATTTTTCATGTTGGTTAATTAATTAACTAGCAAATGAACGGTTTGGTAAATTTGTATTTCACTTGAGATAACCTTGTTTCACTAAATACTAGTGAAACAATTCATTATTCGTAGCAATTGGTTCCCATTCACTAGGGGGTTAAACAATTTCACCATGTAAAAATGTCCAAATTCATTCAAAATTTAGTGAAACCCAGAGTGAATTAAGACGCATTTTGTAGTAGTGTAAACTCATTTACAATTAAATTTTATTTGCAAATTCAAATCACAAATATGAGTTTTTTACTAGTGTTTATGCATATAGTGTGCAACATGGAAAAA
>Ga0209208_10009775_pt1 | contig 12562 bp, 5 predicted proteins | sample S1TSphfallax_3_FD_187694 | JGI IMG/M metagenome (GOLD analysis project Ga0209208, IMG submission 187694) | Host-associated microbial communities from peat moss isolated from Minnesota, USA - S1T2_Fd - Sphagnum fallax MG (SPAdes) (version 2) | ecosystem: Host-associated > Plants > Peat moss >...
ATAAACAAAAATTTCAACAAGACATAAACAACATTTTGAAATCACTATGAATTCAAGCCTTAAGATGGTTGCCAAATGGTAAATACAAAATCTTTAATCTTGTATTCTAATTTAAATCTCAATTGAACTTGGCATAAAACTAACACTAGAAAAAATTGTTCATTTAAATCTACTCATATCTAGTTTCAAAATTAAAATCCAGCAATGAAAGTATGATAACAAAAACATAATTCTAGCTATGAAAGTAGAGCTTTTCTAGAAATCAAAGTGCACTTCTTTTATATTCCATTAAAACTCAATGTTCTATGATCATCCCCCTCTCTTCCTCTTCTCCAAAGACATAAAACAATCATATGTTCTATTCAAATTCAAACGGTGATAAAAACTATGTAATCTAGGTACTAATTCCTAAAACAATAACTAAGTAAGTAGAAATATAATAATTAACTATTACCACTAGTACTTACTCCCTTAACATCAATTATACAAAATTTGTATAAAAAATCCAAAGATATTTTAAGATATTTTCCAAAACAACAAATCTTCACAATCTAAATATCCACATAATTATGAATATGTAAAAATGCTACCATAGTTTATTACTCATATTGCTATGAAAAATAAAAAACAAACGTAGATCCTATAGGAAAAATAAACTAAAAACAAAATATCCAAGTTCATTGTTCCTTGATTCTCTATACTTCTAAAACCTATTCTAGTATCCCATTCTTCCCTTGTAAAACTCATTTGGACAGACCTCTTTCAAAATTATCCAAAGCTTCATTCCTTCTCAACTTTGCCGCCTAAAACACCATGTGAATTCCACCTCAACAATCTTATTCTTACCTACCTTGTATATATTAAACTTGCCCTATCCAACTTGTCTTGGAATAGACATCACAACATGTACTCCTTATGTTTATATGGCTTGATTATTATGATACAATCTTGCCTTTAACAACCACCCTTGTCATCCTTTGTTTTTGTAGGAAGTTGGTTCACTTCAAAACATAGGAAAATGTTATTGGATATTGTGGTGATGCACCTAGAATTGTTTGTTCTTGACAAAAGATCAGTAGATCCACCTTCAATTACCATTAAATTGAAATATAACACCAAAATGTTAGATGTGTCCACTTGGCCTAACTTGTAAGATGTTAAACCCAACAACTTGACTTCAAGTTATTCCTTAATATTTCCCACCAATTCATTAAAGCTATTGTAGCACACTTTGAAATTAAAAGGATTTTAGCAGCATGAACAGAACTTAGATTCAAACTATTACTTCACAAACTATGTTGAAAGCCCAAGGCAATTCATGAACATACATACCATGCAAGGTTGTCTCGTCCACCCTTGCTATCTTTCTTTTGTTTTCACCTTTCTAGACCCCCCTCTTCAAACTGAATAGAATTTGAAGGTTTAATAACAACTTCCAAGAGGCATGTATTACATGCAAATCGATCTTGGTCATCCAATGGGGATGCCAGTAGCTCTACCTCATCTAGTATTACAAGCACAATAAATGAATCCAAGAATTTAACCTCGTACAATTTGTAACTATTCTCTTACTTTGGTTAACATGGGCCACTATACCTACTTCTTGTTTCAATCTTGAGTGTTACTACTCGTTGAACAAGTTCACAAGAGAAACCATGGCCCCTACTAATGTAAATAAACATTATTGCCACATCTTCCTCACTGTTGTTATCCATGGTAACACCATTAATGGCCTCAGCATTACTGGCCAATCCCACACTATCACTGTTGATACAAGGTTGTAACCTCTAAAGTTTACATAATGAGTCCTTACTAAAAAGTAATTAAATCCTTAACATTTGTGTGAGCTTTGGACCTCTGCCTTGCTTCATCACCATTCCTTTGTATTATTTCAGTAACATGGTTTAGTTTTCCTAAGGATGTTTATAGGTCAGGAGTTGGTCCAATTTTTTTGATTAATTGATCTCATTGTAAATTGTAGCACAATGAGTTTACAAGTTATTGTGCATTCACTGTTCAACAATGGAAACAAGCTTTTAACCTAACATGTACAATAGATAAACTTTTCTTAGTCTTCAAGTAATCTTCAAGATAAATAAATAAATTTATCGATATAGGAGGATTTGGAAAATCTATGGCTGTGTGTGAGTCATGGATTATAATACCACAAATTGTTGAGCTTTAGTTCCATAGTTTTCTTTAGTGTTAATGATTTGAATCTTGATAAACCTCAAAGTAATAATTATTAAGAGTTGAATTAGCCTTTGGATATTTCAACGTTGAAGACTCTTTTATTTAAATTGATGTAAGGCTTAGTTAATTTTAGGACCTAGTAAACCTTTTTAAGTACATTATCCTTTTATGTTGTAGAGAGGTAAAAAAGGATGTATAATTAAATGGGATTTTACTGATATATTGGGAATACAAGCCCAAATTAATAATAACATTTTGCCATGACAATATTAAGTTAATCTGTAGAATAATCTTCAGGCACGAATGATGTACTTGAAAGATTTTTAGGATGCAATCCTAGTACATCTTTATTTAGTTTTCACTTTTATCAGATTCTTAAATATAATCAAAATCAAACTTAAGTATTAACATTTCCACTTGAGTGGCCTCTGGTGAATTATAACTTAATAAACAACTTTAAGGGGATAGATCACAATTGCAAAAACTCCAGAATGTGACGAATGGTGCGAGCTAGGTATTTGGCTTGATGCTCCATGGAAAGGGGGTTGATTGGGCCTTGTAGCCAATGATAATGGCCATCATCGAGAACCCAAGTTCGACAATGAAGATGAACATTGTCGTTTTCACATTGACACTCTTCAAACCTTTTTGGTGTGACTCCACAAGCAGGGACAAATTCTAAATAGATTGTTAAGGCATGTGGGTTAGGAAATAATCAATGATCCCATGCCGAACGATCAACTCGAGTGCACACCACTCTTCTCAATGGTTCTTTTTCGCATGACCGTTGAGAGACATTCACGTCAAATGATGCTTCTTCAAGCTTTTCCTTTTCTACTAGTGAAACTGGAAGATTCGAAGGTGTAACAACATCATCCGTCATGACTAAATTCTCATATACATCAACAAAAACCAAGAAGGTAGTAGAAACAATGTGGTACTTGTGTTCAAAAGGGGTTAAGGCTTTTTTATTTAACAAATTAGGGTAGGCGTAAGGTGTGGGAGTGACGGTGGAACCTCATGAAAACTCAAACATCCTAGATCTAATGGATTCATCGAACCCTAATTTTGACGGTGGATCTAAAAGTATGTGGGGGTTTTTGTGATGTAAATTTTAATTCCAATTTACTATGTATTACATAATTAATTAGTGCATGGAAAAATAAATAATAGGGGATATCAAAAGAATAAATGGTATGCGGGGATGTTACTTCAACCATTGAATTGATTCAGTTAAGTAAAGACTCAAGGATGTTTACTTGTTACTACTGATAAATTGTCCTAGTAATTAGTTACTTGAAATAATTAGGATGAAGAAGTAGGATGTGAGGGTCAACGGACAAAAAGGATAAGGATGAAGCTCAAGAACCTCGTCAAGATATCCAAGATAAGGGAAAGGATGAATCCTCCAATCCCATTAGTCATGAGGATTGTCATCCTATTTGATTAGAGGATGGAATATTTTTTTTGTGTCTCATTGGGCCTAAGAATTCTCGTCTTAAAATCAATTGGAGGGCAAATCATTCTCAATTCTTGTTGGCTTTTGAGGGATGAAAAGGCCATTGATTGGAGGGGAGGATTTTGAAGCTTCCATTGGGCAAGGGGTACAAGCTCAAGGAAAGGTCATGGAGGCTTACCAAGGGAGAGGGAAGTCTTTTAGGGTTGGGGAAAGGAAAAAGGAAAAGAAAGAATGTGTGAAAAAAAATTAAAAAATATTTTTTGTGTGGAAAGGTGTTGTTCATGAGAGACATGTGTGCAAAAATTAAGCATGGAAGGATTTCCATGACAAAGCCTCTGGGTTTTATTTCAAATAGTTGTTCCTCCCAAATCCACTATTGGATTTGTGTCAAAATTAAAACGATTCTTGTTTAGGAGGTGTAGAAAGTTCTCTCCAAATTTCAGCATCATCGGTTTGGTTGTAAAGGAGCTACACTTGTCGGAAGTAAAGGGGGTTGAATTTTTATTTATTTTTTCCTCAATCTAAGCAAAGTGATTCTTAGTCCCAAGGCTTAATTCTTGATAAAAATAAATAAAAACTTATAAGATTTTATAACATGGCTCCTTTTATATTAGCTTTTCAAAAATCCAATGCATGTTAAATTATGAAGTTATATGTAGATGTTATGACGAATGGAACAAGAAGGGTTCAACCATCAAACGTGACATTGAATGAACATCAACATAATGCCCCTTCACATTCCATCACAGTGAGTTACGATTCTCCCACAATGTCTTTGTATCTTCCAAGTGGACACAACGCATTAGATTTTTAATGAACTTCATTGCATTACATTGAACCACCTTGCTTGTTCAACTACAACTACATAGTAGTTCCACTTCCAAGTGAATTTTGTGAGTGCATATTTTCATATTGAAGGTGTGCAAGAATGCCTCACACTATGAGTCAAACTTGTTGGACCATTTCATATAACAACCTTGGACAACTGACCACTCGGAAAGAATCCTGACTATTTCGGCAAAATCTCATTTTTGGTGTGTAAGGTTTAAGTGGTTAAAATTAGTTTGTCCTTCAATATGTTATAGTTATTGGAGATTTTCCATGAATTTTGTAATGGTAATTTGGGGTGGGTTATGACAGAACTGCATCTTTTTTTTTGTAAACCAAAAGTTTTGGATCTTAACATCTATTGGGCATGTAATTTTGATTATGCTATGAAGGGTGGGAAAAATGTAACTACAAGGAGTGTGAGGCTAAGGAACAAGCAAATAAGGAGCATCTTTGTAAGCAATGGTTCAACGAATGAAAATGCATTTACAGTGCATTTTCTTATTCTTCTCCTTTTTTTTCATTTTTCATTTGGACATTGTTTTTCATCATTGATGTAAATTGTTCATGTAGGTAGTACCAGTGTAAGCGTAATAATGTATTTGGGTTTTGGGTAGATAATATGGGATCTTAGTGGATGAGGTTGTATAAGTAGGACGGAGTGATGCTATTCAAGAACCATCTTTCACATTACTGAAACATTACAATTCCAAAAAACAATGCAAGACTACATGTTACCATAATCTAGAGGAATTTCCTTTTCTTTTACAAATTATAACAATTATCATCATTTTGAAGTTCATTGATTCAATGGGAACTATGATTCTACTGAGTTTTAAATCAAAATATTATGTTCAAGATCCTAGCCTCCACACATAATATCTTCAATTCTCGATATTCATATATAGTTGAACCATTGGAGATATAATTATTGGGATGGTGTTGGTCATTGATGTACCCTACATGTTTTATAGGCTTTTATAATCTTTTCACTTCCTACATTATTTACTTCCACTTTGTTTCATATTAATTTCAATTTATAATGGATATGGGGTCAAAATGTTTCATCTATTTATCTAAGTGTTAGTTTTCTTGTTTGGTTTGCAGGTTAAAAAAGGAAATTCCATACAAGTAGTACAACATTAGTTCATATTTGAATTTTGGCAAATTTGTATATATTTAGTTGAAAATTTATTGTATGTCAAGGAAGATCTAATTAGTCCTCATGTAAAGAATAAATTCTTACTTTCCTTCCATTCGAGCTTTATACATTCATTAATTTCTTGATTAAGTTAAGCATTGAGTGCAAACCAACATAGAGATTTATTGTTGCTTTTGGAAACATGAGAAACATGAAACACAATTTTGCATGTTTTTTTACTTTAAGTTTTAAGCAGATCATTCAATATTTGTCTACACCCACTATTGATTTCTAATGGAGTCAATGGGGAATAGTTCATCATTGCCATTCGCAATGAGCATGGTGTGATATTTTGTGAGTGATTCATAAGATTACAAATTGAGATTTGAGTTTAGGTACGACTAGTTGGCAAAAAAATTGTAATTGTTGTTGCATGCAAAGAAATTTCATTGTTGTCTCGTAAAGTTTTAGGGTATATTCATGCTTTAAGCTTTAATCTATTGTCTTTGAATTTTCTTATTGCTAGATATGTGAAAAAAAAGAAGGTTGTAGATGTCTATTTAATTGTTTACACCAAGTTCAAAGCAGATTATGATACATTTATCTACACTCATTGTTTGCAACTCATGAAATACCATTGGGAACAATTATAATTAATACACTTTTCAATTCATGGTGACTATATTGGTTTAATACTTTGTGAAAGATACTCACAAGGCCATGACCACACCCCATTCTTGTCTTATTTGCTTTGGTTTGGCCAAATTTAACCAGACAATTTCCCAATTTTCTATCCAATATTAGTAATATATTGTAGTGTAGATTCATGCTCATGTGATATTCAAATTGAAACAAAAGGTATCAATTGGCAATATTTGATTATGAACAATGATGTGGACTTGAATATTTGTTTTCTATGAGGGTTTGAATCTCATAATATTAGTTCCAACGAACATGTTATGACTAGTTTTTGTATCACTTTTGCAATGTTTACAAATTCTACAAAAGTTGTTCCACAAGTTTAGCTATGTTTTTCCTTTACTTAATAGGCATTAGTATGTCCCCATAATAGATACAAGTTGATTGATCATCAAGATCAATCTTGAACTTTTGAATAGTTTCATTAACGAGGAATATTTTCTTCATTGATCCTAATGTCAATAATGAATATATTTGGTTGTTGTTTATAGTTTAATGAGTTGTCTCTATATTTGTGGTTCGATAGTGCGGCATGTTTATGAATCTCATCAATCAATTCAACTTGCAAAGTCCCTCTCTTTATTCGTAGCATTGTTGAAAGGACTTCACGTGCAATACGAAAAATTATAAGTGTGTCATGTTTCTAGTTTCTAGAAAACAAAAAACACAACAATATGGGGTCAAAATCACAAAAGTTATTGAAACTAAATATCTAGTAGTTGTTTCCATAAAAAAAGGTGTCCAATCACATGTTACTATAAATTATGGCTCTATTAACCCCCTTATCTTTGATTTGGATCTAGATTCATATGATTTTTTTCCACAAGTGAAATTCTATGGCTACCAATGGGCACCATTGTGAAATATGTGACTAGATGTTTCAATTAGGCACAAATATGGAAGAACACAACTTTAGACTAATCCATCGGAGTTTGATGGAAGCCTCCACACAATTGATAGCCAAGAATTTCCACTAATTTTGAGAGCAATTAAACTTTCAGAGGTTTCAAGAGTAGGAAATTTTTGTTTGAGTAGGAATTATAAACGATAATGTAGGTATGAAATGTTTATGGAAACCAATGTTCAAGTTTATATGCATTGTCTTTTCAAACGACCCTATTAACAATGAATATTGGCATTGTTCCATGCTAGGGTCAACATTCACAACCCCTTACATTAGCAATGTGGGAAGAACCAAATCGTTGGCATTAAGAGACTAGGATGGGATCCAAATGTTAGATGAAATGTCACACAACATTGTGACAATGAAAAAACCTTTGGATTGGATTGTAATTATGTATAACCGCATGCTTTTATTAAACATAAAAATTGGTTTAATAAATGGGTTTATTACTTGAAACACAATCATAAGCATGGTTGCATCCAATTACATCTAATTGCATATGAATTACTTATAGGAACACCAAATTACATTCTACCATCATTAGCAAAAAATCCTTCTTTTTTAACCAGAGTTTTCAACTAAATGACATTTGCAACTATGTTTCAACTAGATTTTTTAATTTAAAAATAAAATTAGGGCAATTACCAATTAAATCTACTTGTCTACTATGTTGGTATATAGTTGAAAGCATTTTTGAATTGGGTGTTCATTTGCCAAATATTCCCAACATCAATAATGTCGCTGAGTTGAATGCCCAATTATGTTGGTAAACAATCTGAAGCATGTTTCAACTGAATCATTTTCAAAATATTCTTGGCATCTAAGGTTCTTTAGTTGGCATACAGTCAAAACATTGACTAGTGCCCAACTATTTTGGTGACACCATCAACACACATAGATGGATGATGTTTATTCATTTTTTATACACATGATATTTTAATATTTGTTTAACATTACGATAAACAATCATTAAACAATAATGTACCCTATGTCATTGGCCCAAGTTAAAATGCATTTAATTGAATTTTCCTTCCAAACCCCTTTTTACAATTTGTTTTAATTTCCAATAACAATACCCACTAAATATTCAATAATTTTGTTCACATTTTAGGTTTCAAAATTACAAAATAAACTTGGTGAGGGCTTTCAAACAATACCAAAAGTGCCCCCAAATTATAATATAGTTTTCAATCTTGGTTTTTAAAAGAAATTCAATGAAAAAATGGTTCAATAATTAATAATTCCACGCCGTATTTCCAAAATTCTAAACCAAGTCAATGCACCCCTATTCATTGAGAACTTTCTAATGATAAGTTCCATAACATAGCCTAAAACACCATGGTTTGAGAGATATGATTAAAACAAAACAAAACAAACTACCTTCCTTCATGGATAGATAACATAACGTATATTATTGGCCTCGAGTGTGAACACACTCAACTCATTTTCCACTCTAAACCCATTTTTTGGTAATTTTTTTGAATTTTCAACAACAAAACTCATTCAAAATTCAACATCTTCCACATCTTTTGTATGAAAATTATGATTTAAATTTCATTAAATTTGACTTTATGACTACTTTCCAAGAACACCAAGTACACCTTTGGATTCAAGTACAATTTTTATTTATGATTTTATTAATGTTTACTAATAAAGTGGTTCAATAATAAGTAACCTTTGCATTGTAGCTCCAAAACATTTCAACCCAAGTTAGTGCACCCCTACTCATTATTAAGTTTTCAAAAATATTGATAGCATTACATGAAACAATTTGGGTTGGGAAATCTCAACATTATAAAACAAAATAAAACAAACTATCTACCTTCATATATAGATTAAATTATGTGTAATTTTTTTTGTATAAAATGAATGGTTATGTATGATGCAAATATTTTTTTGTGCATATAAATAGTAAAATTTGATTTAAAAATAAAATTCAAGGAAATTCTATAAGTTTGTAATAATGTGCATGTTCAATACACCTAATTATTATTCATATGTAGACTGAATTTTAGTTTATAACATATTAAATAACGATACATAATTAAGAATTTTGTGGAACTCTAATGTTTATTCATTTCTATACACATGATATTTGAATGTTTGCTTTAAATTGCAATAAACATTAAACTACATGTAAATTATATTTGTATAAATGAATGATTATCTATGATGTAAATATTGTTTTGTGAATACAAATATTAAATTTTAATCTCAAAATAAAATTAAGGAAATTTTGAAATATGAATTTGCAATAATGTCTGTTCAATATATGTACTTTTTATTATTTGGTAAAACAATTGTTAGTTTACAACAAATCAAGTAATGAAACATAATTAATAATTTTGTGGAACTTTAATGTCTATTCATTTGTATACATATGATGTCTTGATATATATTTTAAATTACAATAAAAATTAATTAATTATCAAGGTGCACATAAATATTACACTTTAATTTGAAAATAATTTATAAAAAATTATGCAATATAAGTCAACTTAATATTGTGTATGTTCTATACATACATAATTTATTATTTTTATGTAGATTTGATTTTGATTTAAAACATATATTGTAGTGATGCTTAATTCATATTTTTTTGGAATAATGTTCAATACATGTGTAATTAATTATTTCCATATAGATTTTATTTTATAACATATCATGTAATGATACATAATTAATATTTTAAAATGTTTTCATTTTTATTTGAATGTTGGCTATTAGTTATGGTATTTTTTCATTTTGTCATTTTATTATATATTTATTGTTAAATAATAATAATAATAATAATAATATAATATATAATTTTAGAAAATTATGTTAATTGAAAATATTATTTTAAAATTATATATTTTGTTTTCTTATTTAATATTCACTATATTAGCTAATAATAGTTCCAAAAAAATAGATAAAAATATGAATAATTATAATAAAATAACTAGCTTAATTTAACTATTAGCTATATTATTATTATTATTATTTGTAATTAGAGCCAATTATTAATTATCAATACATTATAATTATAATCATAATTTAAATATAATTTAAATATTATTATTAAATATTTTTATTTGAATGAATTTTTTATTTTATGAAATGTTACAAGAAGTTATAATGAAATCAGAATTTCAAAAAATATTTAGTAATAACTATTAATTATTTAATAGAAAAATACATTTGATTGTTGATTTTTGTGAAATTTAAAAAATCACCATAGTATTTTTAAAATGATGATAATATGTTCAATTATTTAATTATAAAACTATAGAAGTAAAAATAGTTGATGAATAATTATTACAAATAATTAAGGTGAGTAGTTAGACCTAACCTAGGTAGATTATTAGTTTAGGGTTAGGCCTAACTAAACTTAGGATACACATTGTTGGAAAGCTTTTGAGGAGAGCTATAAGTTTTCTTCAGACTTCATCCTAATCAAAGGTTTAAGTTGGGAGTTATAAGCTCCCAAAGTCCAAGGAGTCCAAACCGGGACAGTTTCGAGATTCCTCCCTCGAAGTCCTAGGACTAAAAGCCATTCAGATGTGGGTGCCATAGAGCAACACATAGAATACTATAATGGGGGAAGGTGGTGGCTTCCTCCGAGTCCGAGCCGTGGTGAGTCAAGTGAGTCTGTGTTGCCCATTGCTTGTCCCAACACCAAGAGTGATTCTGAATGTGAATTAACTAACTTGTTAGTTGGTTTTAGATGCATGACCAAGTAACTAAATAAGTTGTCCCTCTTCCTAGTCTAATCCCGGAGCTTTCAGCACGCCCCTCTCACCCCCTTTAGTATTGGAAGTTGGGAACGGCACCAAGTTCCAACTATTTTCGCTCTTTAACATAGTTGGACTCTTTTTAGGTCTAACAAGGAACTTGGGGGCGCATCAGTGGCTCTTTGAACCATTAGGCAAGCCTAGCGAGTACATAAATTGAGAGTCAAAAACATAATCTTGCACTGGAAGTTGGAAATAACTATAGCACGAAATCAAAGATTTCGTACAAAATGGCAAGGTTGAACAAGCTCTATGTGAAACATGCAAAGTCCAACGAGGGAGAGAATGAGGGAGAAGGAGGGTAGCAAACCAAATGTTGTAGGAGTTCCCAACACATCGGCGACATTTTTTCGCTTTGCAAAAAGTGCAACAAGAGATAGAAGCGACTATTAGCTAACGAGTAGCACAAAGATGAATACTTGACGTGCCCCCAAGTTCCTTGTTAGACGCAAAAGGGTCCAACTATGTTAAAGAGCGAAAGTAGTTGGAACTTGGTGCCGTTCCCAACTTCCAGCACTAAAAGGGGTGAGAGGGACATGCTGAAAGCTCTAGGATTAAACTAGGAAGAGGGACAACTTATTTAGTTACTCGGTCTTGCATCAAAACCAACCAACAAGTTGGTTAGTTCACTTTCGGAATCACTCTTGGTGTTGGGACAAGCCACGGGCAACACGGACTCACTTAACTCACCACGGCCCGGATTCGAGGGAAGCCACCACCTTCCCCCATATAGTATTCTCTATGTTGCTCCACGACACCCACATTCGAATGGCTTTTAGTTTTGAGATTCCTAAAGAGGAGTCCCGAAACTGTCCCAGTTTGGACTCCCGGGACTTTGGGAACTCATAACTACGAGCTCTGACCTTTGATTAGGATGAGGTCTAAAGTAAACTTATAGCTCTCCTCAAGAGCTTTCTAACGGTGTGTCGCACTCCACTTGCACATACCAAGGTCGGGTTGATTCCCGAATTTTAGTGGTTGGGAGTCAAATTGCCAGTTTGACTCCTGACCCTTCTTTTGACCATAACTTGTGCTGCAGATGTTTGAATGGCTCATGCAAGGACATTTTTTATATCTACATTTGAAGACCTTTCCAATGATATAAAGAACACCTCAAGGCGAGGTGTTTTGTCCCCTGCAATCGAGTTCTAAAGTTTTGGGAGTCCCAGAGGACTCCAAGTTCCCACTTTTGGGAGTGCGAGTCTCCTTCTCACACTTGCCTCAAAGTGGGGTTGCAATAGTACTAAAGACAATTGTGGAAAGGTTGCAATTTTTTGTTTCTACAATCTTTTTGCAATTCTCACCTCTAAAACGCACCAACTCTCTCCTTAAGTGCAAGTTTCTTCCCTTGTTTCGTAACATCACTGAAAGCCGATCCAAGAGCGACAACTTAAAAAGTGAGGAAGAAACACGCAACCCTAAACCTAAACACTAGAGCGTTGAGACGCTTGAAGAAAAAATTTCCTCCCGATCACGAAATCCCTTAAACCTTACCCTTCTTGGTTTTTTCATGACCAACATTTTTGTTTATTAAAAAAAAAGTTTAGGAGCCCCCCCCCCCCCCC
>Ga0209208_10009776_pt1 | contig 12562 bp, 11 predicted proteins | sample S1TSphfallax_3_FD_187694 | JGI IMG/M metagenome (GOLD analysis project Ga0209208, IMG submission 187694) | Host-associated microbial communities from peat moss isolated from Minnesota, USA - S1T2_Fd - Sphagnum fallax MG (SPAdes) (version 2) | ecosystem: Host-associated > Plants > Peat moss >...
AAAATGCAAAAAAATAGTAAAATCCTTTTTTTTTAAATGGCATTGAGGAAATTGCACACTTTTCCAAATTTTCCAAGAGGAATTTCTCAAAATTGCCAAAAACCAAAAAAAAAGTTCACTGATTCAGCTCTGATCATCCAGGAAAGGGATTTTAGCCATTTATGAGTGATGAAATATGCTTCATGACTCATGATCATCATCCACTCATGCTCATCCAAATAAGGAATGATGAACAACAATCAATCATTGGAGCAGATATTGCATTCATCACCTCATGGGTAATTTTAATCATCATCCACATAAATAAATAAAAATCTTCAATCATCCTAAATATATTTCCTTCATCCACTCATTATTCATCCACATTGATGATGAATCATCTTTCTTTACTAAAGGTAGCATGATTTTATTTTATGTCTTCATTTTTGTTTTTTTGGGGGGGCAAAGTTTTTAGTACTCGGTGAATTTTTAAAATAGAAACCGGGCTCTTGGTACTATTGGAAAGCCTTTGACGAGTGGGATTTCTTTGAGGTGATTTTGTAATTTTTAGACCTAAGATGGAGGAGATATTGAATTTTAAATAGCTTTTGTCCCTGAGAATTAATTTTTAATTAATTAATTAATTAATTACTATTGCAAAATGTGGGCTTTCTTATGGTCCAAAAATTGAAAATTTACACAAAAATGTGATAATTTTTTTTTGGGTTGTTGTTGAATTGCCATATTTAAAAAATTAATTAATAAAAATCACACAACTTCTATTCTATGATTCTATGTCAAGCATTGGAGAAGGTAGCCAACAATATATAAAGGAAGATTAAATTGTTTTTTATTTCCCATATCTCCATTTATAGCTAAACTTGGCTAAATATTCTAATGATGATTTCCACTTCAATTACACCATATATATATATATATATATATAGGGTTTAGGGTTGGGGTTTAGTGTTTAGTGAAAATTCAATTGAAATTTTTTTAAAAAAATAAAATAAATAATGATGATATTGCATGGCCAATTAGAGAAAAATGGATAACTTGTGAGAAAATTGGAACCCTAATTTGTGCAACAAAAAAAAATCAACAACAATTTTTACAATTTTGTCCTAAAATTTGGTTTGTTCATTTGGATTGGTACCTGACTAAGGTACACTTAGTGATGGATGGATGATCATCACTTTGGCTTACACAAAACCTATAAGCTTGATTTTTGTGTAAGCCAAAGTGATGATCATCCATCCATCACTATCCATCCCATTCATGTATAATTAGGAAAGAAAGTAGAAAAACTGGCGATCTTATCATCCCTTGGAAAAGATTTAGCCAAAATCTAGTTATAGAAACCCATAAAAGAAAAGAACAAAAATCATTTGTTTTTATATAGATTTGTGGCTTACACATACAAAAAAAAGAGTGAAAAAAACCAAATAAATGAATGTGAAGATTTTTTTACTCTTTTTTTGGCTTTTGGTTTTCTTGCCCTCATCACTTCTGGCGACTGAAAATCTCTCCAAACCCCAACCCCCAACAAAAGATTAAAAAAAAAGATTTTTTGGAATATATATATTTTGGAAATTATTGAATTAATTTCGCCTTTTTTGGCGAAACCAAGGCTAGGGTCCACCCTCCTCTTCTGTCCCTTGTCCCCTTTCCCATGTCTTCCTGTGCACCGTCTTCTTCGTCTTCTTGTTCTCCCGCACTCGTCGCTTGTTGCGCATCAATTTCTCACCACCGTCGTCGTCCTCGTCGTCTCTCCTCTCCTACGGAGACACAGATAGAGAGAGAGAGAGAGAGGAGATCCGCCAGTAGCCTCGGACGAGTAAGCGGAGGAGGAGGAGAGAGAACAATGCTGTGACTTCTCCCTCTCCCAGAGAGAGGTCTGTCAGCTCATGTGACAGCTTCTCATAGAGACTTTTGTCTTCGTCGTTGTCGTCGTCGTCGGAGGAGAATGCTGGGACTTCTCCAAAAAAGTGGAGAGGTCCGTCAGTAGCTAGCTAGCCGAGCTTCTTCTGCTTCTTCTGCTTCTTTTTCTTCGTCGTCTTCTCCTCATCTCTGATGTTATTGAAACTTAGCTCGTTGGTTTGGTTGTAGTAGTGACAGGATCTGGAGCTTGCGAAGGGAAAAGAAGTCGAGTCTTCTCAGCAACAATAACAACTCTCACAGGTTCGAATGCCTGCCTTCTTTGTCAACAGCAGCAGCAGTAGCAGCTCCTCCCACCCGCCCTCCTGCGTGCAGTCAGTCAGTCAGTCAGTTCGTCAGTGTGCTTGGCTTTGATCCTTGCGGCGATTTTCTTCCCCCCCCCCCCTTCCTCGTCACTCATGTGTGGGGGTTTTTGGGTGATGGGTTTTCAGCTACTTGCTGGTCTCGCTCTCTGTCTTTCTTTCTCTCTCCGTAGAAATGCCATCCTGCTGTGTTCGAGGTGTTTGAGTTTTTCTACGGGATGTGGGTGGGTGGAGGCGAGAAAAAGTAGTGGACTGTTTCTGGATCCCTCTAAATTTTTGAGCTTTGTAACTCTGCTGTTATATTCTAGCAACGCACTACATTGTTTGTGTGTTTGTTTGTTTCTGCACATCAGCTCCTTATAACTCCGGGTCAGAATCTGCAAGTGTTGAGAAGGAGCCTCTGAAGCAACAACAAACAACTTTCTTCTTAACAAATTTCTTAGATGTGAAAACTCTTGTAAAATTTCTTACATGTCAAAACTAGTGGAGTTTTTTTAGCTTGACAGAAGAGACCCCATGGTCTCACCCATTTGAGGCTTCACAAGCTTTCCCCTTGTGAAGCTCGCTCACTTGCTAGAGGGCTCAACGCTTGCACTCTTTGCTTGCAAGGGAGGGTTTGTTTCAAATGTTGTTTTGAAGAACAGGTAGCAGTTCTTCTTTCGGAGATGGTAAGTGGACTTTGATGCTTCATCATGAGTGTGCATTTAGGCATGATGCATGTATGATGATCACCCACCTGGAGGGAACTTTGCAAGAGTCCTTGGTATGTGTCTACATATGCAGAGCTCTTGAGAACACATCTGCAAGGCAGCATCTGATGTGTACAGCTTCAGCTGTTGTCTCTGAATTTATTCTTGAGCTTGCAGCACTGCCGAGTCACCCTGTGGCCTGCAGTCAATCCTGCATTCTTGGCCAGACTTTTGCTTACTACTTCTAGACCTAACCAAAAAAAACAAAAAATAAATAAAAATATCCCTGTTTTCGTTCCAGTGCAATTCTCCACTGCCATATTTTGTCATGGCAAGTTCACAAGAACTCAAGAGCTTGAACAGCAAGCCTAATTCTGAGATATACTCAAGAGGGTTGATGTGGTTCAGCTGGAAAGGACAAAGTTGTTTGTGAATCATTGAATCCTAGTACTAGACTTGAAGTTCAGAATTTTTATTTTATTTTCTCTTAATAGTTGCTCTCCTGGCAGCAATGGGCTGATGATCGTCAACCAGGTCAAGAAATAGCCAGCTAGGGTTTTGGTTGCAAGGTTGAGAGCTATGAGCAGCTACAGATTTTGTCAAATTAGTCTATATATTTCCCAGCTCTTAAATTTTATCACTCATACTTCTTTTGAGCATCATGCATTTCCTGACATTGTGTATTGTCTCTCATTCATGCATCAGTACTGGAGTCAGTCAACAGGAGTGGAGAGTTGCAGCAGCTGTGGTGATGATGATGAGAGAGTTGAGGTCAGGGCTTTATGCCACTGAAAGGAAGATTCGGCTCTTGCCTTTGGTTCTCGTGGTGGCAGTACTGTGTGGCCTTTCATTTTATCTTGGAAACATCTTTGATTCTGAGAAGACAAAGCTGTCATCTGAGGTCATCAACAAAGAAGCAGATGATGAAGTTACATCCAGTCTGAGCAAATCTGATTGCCTTCAGCCTGCTTTGAAAGTCGAACCTTTTCCTGAGTGCAGCATCAATCTGCAAGACAACACTCCCTGCTCTGACCCCAAGGTAAAGAACAATACATATGTAAAATTCAAGCCTTAAGATTTTCCATCTGATTGTTGTTGTCATTGTTGTTTTGCATGGAATTTTTTTTCCCCCCTTATGGCATTCTCAGTTTCTTCAATGAGCTCCTGGTTCTTGGGCTTTTGGGACACATGTCTTCAAAGCATGTTCAACAACATATGAATTGCGTTATGGCTGTCATGATCCAAATGGAGAAGAAAAACCTTATGGCCATCAATAGTGTTATGGGTGTCATGATCCCTATGGAGATAAACTGCATTGTGGACATCGATAGTTTCATGGGTGTCATGATCCCGATGGAGAAAAAAATGTGATGGGCATCAAGGGCATTAAATGGGCATCATGATGCTGATTGAGAAAAAAAGCATGCTGGGCATCAATGGTGTTATGTGTGTGATGATGCCGATGGAGAAGACAAGCATTATGAGTGTCATGATCCAAGTGGAGAATTTAACCTTACGCTTTTTCTAGAGTACCACAGTTTTCTTTCTTTCTTTTTTCTTTTTGGGTGTCACAGAGACTGATGTTCAACAATTTGATTGAGTGTGTGTGTGCTTGTTATGACTTTTGCAAGGACAGAGATGGACAAAATTTGACAAGCATCGTATGGCATTCAGGGAACGACATTGTCCTCCCCGTTCCGAGCGTCTACAATGCTTGATCCCTCCTCCCCCTGGCTACCAACTCCCCATTAGATGGCCCACAAGTCGGGACGAGTGCTGGTACAAGTAGGTGTCATTTACTTATTGACACCCATTGTCATTCTTATTCCATTACTAACACCCATGCCCATCCAGAAATCTTATATTCTTTTGAGCTTGACATCAGGATATCTTATCTTCCAACTTCATTCTCTTGGGTCTGCAAAGTCAACTGCCCATATGGTGTATTTTCAAGGTGAAGTTTCATGTGTCATGGTTGTGGTTTATATGGTCCAGAAATGTGCCATATGAGTGGATCAACACTGCAAAGGCAAATCAAAACTGGTTGAAGAAAAAGGGTGAGAAATTCTTCTTCCCGGGTGGAGGTACAATGTTTCCAAATGGTGTTGGTGAATATGTTGACCACATGGAGGAGCTCATTCCTGCCATGAAAGATGGCTCTATTCGAACAGCTCTCGACACTGGTTGTGGGGTATGTAGTTTTTTTGTCCGAATAAACAAAATAATTTCCTGTTAAAAACTATATATATCTGGAGTTGTTCAGTCTCTTCTCCAGTTACTACCTATCCATTTTTGTTCTGTTTGATTCAACACAATTGCAGTTAAGGTTTGTATGATTCTGCTATGGATTGAAGAAATGATGAGATGGGTAACAAGGGATTTTATGGTTGTGACTGTGCAAGTGCAGGTGGCCAGTTGGGGAGGGGAGCTTTTGGAAAGGAAGATTTTGACAATGTCATTGGCACCAAGAGACAACCACGAAGCTCAAGTGCAATTTGCACTGGAGCGAGGAATTCCTGCAATTCTTGGTATCATCGCTACACAGCGCATGCCTTACCCAGCAAGCGCATTCGACATGGCTCACTGCTCTCGTTGCTTAATTCCTTGGACTGAATTTGGTAAGCTGAAATTTGCAATGTGTTACACTGAAAACCCAACTGCCAATCAGTCATGTAATGTGTATACTTTTGGTTTGAAGAAAGAAATTGGGAAAATTGTGCTCTCTTTGTGTGCAGTTCAGGGTTCAGGGTTGAGTAGATGGGTGATTTAGTCACAGGGATTGCAATCAAGCCTTTGGTGTCCAACCTCTCATCTGTTGGTGTTTCTGCTATTTTCTTGATCAGGTGGGGTGCTCCTGTTAGAGGTTGATCGAGTTCTGCGTCCTGGGGGATTCTGGGTGCTGTCTGGGCCACCAATAAATTGGGAGAACAATTATAAAGGATGGGAGCAAACGCCTGAGAAAATGCAACAACTTTTGGATGGTATTGAAAGCCTGTTGTCACGGATGTGCTACAAGAAGTATGCCACCAAGGGTGACATTGCTGTCTGGCAAAAGCCTTTTGATAATACATGTTATGAAGAGCGTAAACCTGAAACTTATCCACCAGTCTGTGACGATGCAATTGAACCAGATGCTGCTTGGTATGGTTTGCAACACTATTTTGCTTGGTTGTCTTTTTGACATTTTGCTGCATCACACCTTTTTTAATGACTGTTCAAAGGATCTATCAACTGAGCAGCAGGTGGTGGCAAGCTGGGTCTGACCAATTGCCATTATTGGACATAATTGGCACTTGAGATGGATTCTGCCACAAGCATTAGGAGCTTTTTAGACTGTTTGTTAGATGGTAGAATGTTATATTTGGCTGGTCGCATGCATTCGAAAGAGCAGTAGTTGACAGTAAGAAGCTTAGGGTGAAGGCCAGAATCTCTCCCGAGTGACAATTATGCGCGTGGTTGTTCAATATCCATCAGATTCCAACCAGATTTAAGAGTGCGATTCCAAATTGATGTTTAACCTTGGTAATGTCCTCTGCCTCTCTTAAAAGACATTGAACTCAAGAGTCTATTGCTCCTCAGGTATGTACCTATGCGGCCATGCATTGTACCGCAACATGAAAACACGGAAGGACTTGCAGTAGGGAAGATTGCAAAATGGCCAGCAAGGTTGACAACACCCTCTGAGAGACTCAAGCTGGTTGCAAGCAAGGTGCAAGTGTTTGAAGCTGATACACGCAAGTGGAAAGACAGAGTTCGACACTACAAGCAGCTATGGTCAGAGTTTAAGTCAGACAAGATTCGCAATGTGATGGACATGTACACCCAGTTTGGAGGCTTTGCAGCCGCACTCATTGACGACCCTGTGTGGGTCATGAATGTTGTTTCATCATATGCGGCCAACACTTTGGGCATCATCTACGACCGTGGCTTAATTGGGACTGTCTCAGATTGGTATGCAACCCTTTTTCTTGTGCCAGTGTTGGGTGGTTCTTTGATTTTGTTATATACCTCCAGTTCCCAGGTTTTTGAACATTTTCAAAAATCAGAGAATCCCTGGTTTCAGCTATGTTTTAATTTTAAAAGTTCAGAATAAAACAACTGCTGGTTCTGGGTATTTGAAAAATTTCAAAACCAAAGAACTCCCTGTTCCGGGTTTTTATTTAATTTTCAGAATAATATAACTGGCAGTTCTGGGTTATTGAAAATTTTCAATATTAAAGAACTCCTTGGTTTCAGATTTTTTTAATAAAAAAATCAGAATAAAATAACTGCTGGTTCTGTGTTTTTGAACATTTTCAAAGAACCAGTGGGTTTCCTCAAAGAACCAACAATGAACCAGTGGTTCAGGGTAGGTTCTTTGACCAGTTCTTTGGATCCCTTAGAACCAACGGTCAGGGTACCAGGTACTGAACCCTTACGCACTTATTGGAAAAGAAGAGAGAACCGCCCAGCACTGGTTTTAACCTTTCTTTTATGACCTAATTCAAGTGTGAATAAGATCAACCATTTTTCCCATGTTATGATGACTCACAGTGGGTTTGTTCATGGAAGTGGTTCAAATCAATGGGGGAAACTAAAACCCTAAACCTAATATGTGAACTAACTCCAGGTGTGAGGCGTTCTCAACATACCCAAGGACATACGACATGCTCCATATGGCAGGCCTTTTTAGTGCGGAGAGCCATAGGTAACTAGTATATTCACCCAAGCTCCAGCAAAATAAATAGCTCTTTTTTGACAAATTTTTCAGCTGGGTTGGGCTGAGTTTATGCTGGGTTGTGCAATTCTTCTTATGTGAGAAATGAGCTTTGATTTGATTGATCAATTATGCTTGTGTGTGTTCCTATGAGTTACAGGTGTGAGATGAAGGACGTGCTTTTGGAAATGGATCGTATTCTGAGACCTGAAGGTATTGTTATCATCCGTGATGGTCGCAACTTTTTGGAAAATGCTGAGATTTGGGGCAAGGCCATGCGATGGGAATGCTCACAACATGATACTGAGCAAGGACCTGCGGATGTAGAAGGTCTGTTATTTTGTAGAAAGCAATTTTGGCAGTCGTCAGAGACTGCCAACACTTGAGATCACATATATAGCTCTGTCTCTCAGCTCCGACTTTTGCTTTCAAAAGTCCTTCAATTGGGTTAGGCTGGGTTAGGAGGGCCCACTTGGGCAGCTTTTATTATTTTCTGCTTTCAGACCACTCACTGATGGGATTGAGCCCCATCACTCTTCTACTTTGAAGTGGGGTTTTCATGGATCATCACTTCTCCTCTTCTAAGTCCCATCATCACATATACCAACGGTTTCTTTGAAGGTTTATCCTTTCAGCTGGCTTTTGCAAGTTTATGCTTTTGGTATGCTTCACAGATAACAAAAGATCGCTGGATTTTTCACCCATGTGGATTCTTTCTTCTGTCAAAGGATTTCACTGGTTGTTTCATTGGTGGTGGTAAATCTATCTATCTATTTATGGTGTGGAGTTATCTTTGGGAATTCGTCCATCCTTATGGGGCTTGTGTAGTGGGTTTTCCATTGGCCTGAAGTGGCTGCAGTGTGATGACATAGCCAAAGTCACATGAGCAAATTCATGTGAATTTCGCCTGAGCAAAGGCATATGGCACAGCCGAGCTTTGATGTCATGCTAGTGTTCTTTACACCCATGTTTGGTAGTCAATTGCTGAATTGTTTTTAGTGCTAAAAGAAATTGATACTTGTGACAGTTTCCAGATTAAGGTGTGGACCCCAAAAAAAGTTCAATTATCTTTGTGCAAATGAGTTTATAACATTGTGAGATTTTGCACTAAGTTGTGACATTGAATCTTGAGATTTTGATGACAATTCTCTTAGTTTAAGATGCCGGTTTCTTGGCGTGTTCTTTCAGTTATCATCTGACATTAAGCCTAATGAAACCTGGAATGCTTTATGGCACTTTGTGATTCAGTCAAATTGTCCAAGAATATTGGGTCAAAACATGTGGTGAATTTCAGTGCTGAAGGACCTTTTGGCTTCATCAAATGATTCCACAATGTAATGAACATTCCTTTCAATGCTTGCAAAGTGGGGGGTGAACCATTGAATGTTTGGAATTGCAAGTGGCTAGCAACAGGGTTTCTTTTTATACTTTTAATTTGTAGCACAAGTGGCAAGGGCATGTGTGAAGGTAGTGTGTAAATGGCTTGTTCCCAGAAAAAAAAAACATGTGATGTATGTGACTAAAATGCAAGCAGAGGGTTTTGAAATGCAAAGGTAACTTGGGGTTACTACTTGCATATCTTTGTGTACTCAAGCAAAGCTTAAAGCATTTAGAGGTGTTCAGCTTTTAGGCTTCCAACATATGATTATGTTATGCATGATTTTCAAGTAGAACAAACTAAGAGTGAACACCTTGCAGGGGATTTGAATCCCAATCACAAGAACCTTGACCAACCAAATGAACAAAACCTTTTACGAGCATAGCTTGACATGTGAAAGTAATAAAATGCACTAAAAATTTGCACATGTCACAACAAAAAACATTGAACTTGCTTTGTACCAAAACAACTTAGCAACAACTAACAAGTTACAACAGCACAAATAACTACAACCAACATCCAAAGTCTCCCTTGAATTTGGCTCAGAATCCCATGAGTTAAATGTACCAAGTTGCTTGCAGGTGCAATAATGTCATTTAATCACATTCAGAAGAATTACAAAGGTTGACTCACAATCTAGTTGCAACTAATATTGTGGGAAAATTACCCTAAGTGAATTCATGAGTTCATGATTCAAAAACCTATGCTCCAATTCAGTGATTGATAAATCACATGCAACAATGCATTGGGCTTTCATAGCTACTTTGAAAAATCACAAGTAATTACAAAATGTATGGTAGTTAAGGAATCAACAAAATGGATCATATGAGATTGTCCCATAATGTGGAAAGCCAAGTGCTTTATGCATCATTCAAGTCAATGACCCAATCCTGGTCATGTGTTCACAACCGTGCCTATGAACTTAGGAGAGCTCTTAGCTGAAAAAGAAGTGTTCAAATTGATGTACATTCTGCTTCTACTTTTATGTTAGCTTCTACAAGTGCATAATTAGCTGCAAGAATAGATGACAAGTAGCAAGTTGCAATTGCAAAAGCACATAACAAGGTTGCATGCACAAGTGACAATAGCAACCAAATGTGACAAGTAAGTTTTGCTAAACCTTAAACCCTAAACTCAATTGTGTGGAAGAAATTGACCAAAAAAAAAGCTTATTACACAACTTTTGTTAAACCCTAAACTTCAAACTCAATCACGTGCAAAAACATTGACCAAAAAATGGTTTCAGCCTTGATGCTTATTGAATGCTTGAAGATGAACTACTCATTATGATTGAAACTGACAAACAACGAAGGTGTGAAAAACCAACATGCACAACCCATTAGTGACAAATTGCAAGAATGAAAAACCATGTCCAGCAAAAGTGTTGTGACAAGTAGCAAAGACAAGAAACTTGTGACAAGCTCGTACTTGCAAATGTGAAAATAAAAGAAATCAACAAATTGAAATGCAACAACAAAGGATGAACAAGAAGAGAATGGAGAAAAGAAAGACATTGGAATGTGATGTTTACTGATGGCAAAGACATGTTCTTAAATGTTACTAAGGCCCTTGTAGCCATTGTTGATCGATCATTGATTCCCTTGATAGACTTGAAAGTGTAATTCCAATTTTGAACCGTCCAATCCAACCTCCCAATCATTCTAACTTTAAACTAATGGCTGCATTGGACAAAGTAGTGTGCACAATTGTAAAATTTATTCATAGTTCATTTCAGGTCTTGACTCCTGATTACAAAAACTTGAGGAACAAACATTGTTTTAACGTTCACAAAAACATTCAAGGCTCTCAAGATTCAGCCTTTAGGAATGGCACTTGTACAACATACAAGCCTTGTGGTGATGGCGTGTTGAAGCACATACGATATGCAACGAAAGAAGTGGTGGAGACAACAAAAATGAAAGCTCTTTGGCTTGTCCCAATGTTGAAGATCTAACAAAATCCTAAACCTAAATTCAACCAAATGTGCCATCCTTGGATGGCCACCCTTGCAAATCTTGAGCGACCGAGCTCATAATTAAACAAATTTAACAAATTATTTGCCCTTTTTTTAAAGCTTAGGTGTAGCAAGCCCCTTATGATTGGTAAGGGTTTGGTGAAAATTCTCCAATAAAAGACCCATTGGGTAGCAAAGGGTTAATTCTACAAACTCATTTCTGGGCCAACACAAGTGTTTTGATGGCTACAACAAACACACATTCAGAATGCTTTCTTTGAGGTCAATGAAATAGCTCAAGAATCAGTTTCCAAAATCAACCTTGGTTCCCTTTGAAGCTGGTTCCCAATATTCTTCACATTCACATTCCAAGAATTGCAAGGTTTCATTGTGATTTGATGAAGTATATTTTGGCCTGATACTTGTTTTATGAACACCTAATTTGGTCCTTTCGTGAGTGTTAGATTAACATGCATGAATAAACATTGTGTCCAAGTCTTCTTTTTTCACCAATGAAACTTCAAATCCACTCTCTTGTAGCACCAACCCAATTATGTTCGTGTAAACTTTTGAACCAACAACTAGCTTTGCTTTGTAAATCTTTTCATGGATGACCCAATTGGGTTAGGTTTCCCAAAAGTAAATGCATACCCAAGGTGGAGTCTAGTGGTGCTTACTTTGGGAATGCACCACTTTGAGGGTCTTGCCCAATATTAAAAACTTACAAGTCTTTGAGGGTCTTGCCCAATATTAAAAACTTACAAGTCTTTGAGGGTCTTGCCTAACATAAAAACATACAAAAAAAATATTTTTCTTTTTTCTTGTCATACACCAAATCCAAAAGGCAATTATCTAGAAAGAAATTATGGAAAGCTTGAGATTATTTTACATATATGGAATTTAAAGTGATAGGAGACATTAAACTTGCATTTGTTGCATAGGTTTAGGGGTTTTAACATTTGAGGACTTGTCTTGAACTTAAATTTCCAAGAGGCTTCAAAAAGGTTGATTTTGCAGAGAGTAATTGTCTTTTAAGATCTAAGGGATACACTATAGTAGCCGAGGGTCAGTTTCCACCTTGACAATATCGAATAATTATTTGTTTTCAAAAAATGAATTCGTTTTGAAAATTTGAAATTACATAATTCATTTTTACTTATTTTGAAATTACGTTTTTCCCCTAATCATCATTTTGAAACCCTAAACTTCATAAAAGCCACATTGCGTTGCAAAAGTGAAGCTTGAAAAGTGATTGACTTACTTTGCCTGAATGCATCGACCTAATGAATGAAAAATAAGTGTAGGGTATAAGCCCAAGGGCGAGGGCATTATCAAAATAAGAGTGCATGAGGCAAGAGCTCAGCACAAGATTGATTTTGGTAATGTTATCACCTATGGGCTTTTACTCAACATAAAAATTGATGCAACCTTAGAGATCAAAGCTTTATATTTTTCAAAAAGCCAATCTTAAAAATGAACACTCGTAGTGAAAGCGGAATGCCTAATTGCAGGGTGGAACAATAATTATGCACTATAATGTGCTCCTATAATGCTAGAAAAATTCTAAGAGGTTTTTATGAGTGTTTGCTTCTAGAACCACCCGAAAAAAAAGAAAAAAAAAAGGGG
>Ga0209208_10009777_pt1 | contig 12562 bp, 9 predicted proteins | sample S1TSphfallax_3_FD_187694 | JGI IMG/M metagenome (GOLD analysis project Ga0209208, IMG submission 187694) | Host-associated microbial communities from peat moss isolated from Minnesota, USA - S1T2_Fd - Sphagnum fallax MG (SPAdes) (version 2) | ecosystem: Host-associated > Plants > Peat moss >...
GTACTTGTGGAGATTGTTTTTAAAGTTGCTAACCTGTTTTCAATGAAAGGACAGATTCTAGTAAGTATTAAGGGTTCATTGAGCAACCCACTTTAAAGTTTGGGAAGTTCATACAGCTTTCAATTTCCTCAACCATTCTGCAAATTATAAAGTCATGCATGCCCCATGTGCACTTGTCAACATTCCATGCACTCCAACAGACAAGCAAAATGATGTAACTCTGGGGAAACTTAATTGCAGCAGATCACTGAATGTGATCTTTTTTTTTGGTTCAGGACACATTTTTGTATTTTAGTGAATTCCTTTTTAACAACCAAAAAGAAGCATGAAAGAATGATGTTTCTGAGGGTTTTTTTTGTACCATTTTTTCAGTAATGTTTTTGAATCTAGGTCCCTAGACCCCTACACATAGCTGGACTCCTGAAAAAAATTTACAGTTCATTGAAAGTGTAGATGGAAACTAATTTTTTTTCCCCCTAATTTCCAATGTTGTGATCATATTCAAGCATCCCAAGAGGCATTTAGCATAAAATGGCTACAGATTTTGTGAACCCATCCCTAAAATAAGTTGATTTTTCTCATATAAATAGGGAATATATGACCAACATATTCCCTTGTCATTTTTATTTTATTTTTTCATTTATGTGAAATTTCTCACAAAAGCAAACACTGATTGAGGCCGGTTGCTATTTATTGTTATATCTATTTAAGGATCCTCTATAGTGAGGCTACTTTAGAAAACTGAAAATGATCACATAAGCAACGGAGTAAAAAATTTCATTTCAATTGACCACAATAAGCAAGGGAGTAAAAAAGATAAAGAGAAGGAAAAAGCCTTGGCTTAGACCATTAGTGCAAAGGACCCATGTCCATGTCCCCTTTGACAAGGTAAAGACCAAAACTAGGAAGGTTAGTTTGCAAGGGGTTGAAGAAATCAAGAGGTAGCCAAGCCCACCAATACCACAAATAGAATGTAAAAGGCTTGTGTACAAACTCCCTACTTGAAAAAGGTCATCATAATTCAAAGGAAACCCTCCAAACATTTATCACCATAGACATCCAAAATATTATCATGTTATCACCCACTTCTTTGTGCATACAACCAAAGCATATATACTAATATTTATTGCTAAAGGAAGGAGTAAATATCTTATGTAATGAGTGTACAAATTTTATTTCCTTTATTCGTGTCCTTTTTTAAATGATTCCACCACTATGTTGAAATTGAATAGGAAGATGATCACCTCTTTTTGGGATGGGCAATTTTTGAAGGTGTGAACACCTAGCCAATGACAAACCATGATTCCGTCAAAATGTTGATGAAATGATGGGTGTGAGGATGAAGGGAACACATAACATTGATTTTATTGATTTCATAGACAATGAATGAATGTGACAACATTTCACATCATATTAGTACATTGCAAAAGGTGGGTATTCAAAAGGTCAATTGGATGATTAGAAATACAATGAGCAAAGTTTGTGATTACACGATGGAAAGACTTTAACTTTATGATGTTTGCAATGGAAAATTTGATGATGCCAAATGGATGTTGGGAAGACATGCCATGTTGTTAATCACATTTTCACTCCTAGGTCCAAACATGAAAGAATGCAAGTTTGATGAGCATTGAAACAAGGGAAAATAAATGTGAAATGGAATGGCACAAAGTCACAAACCCATTTTTAAAATGTTATTGAAAAGGGAAGGTGTTCATGTTCATTATTTCACATTGGCTTATGGAGCCTCTAACAAGAAAGGGTGTTGCTTAATAGGTAGAAGCCTAGAGGCTAGAAAAGGGATACTAACAATGGTGTATGGTTTTTGATTTTTGTTTTATAAATGAAAACCTTTGGTCCAAGTTTTAACTTTTTTTCTTTTCTAGGAGGTCTTCCATGTGTAGGTTTGAGCCTAGTTCTTCCAATTTTTAAACCTTTCAATTTTGATTTTGGCACATTTTTCAAATTCAAAAATCTATAGGATTGATTTTTAAAATGGGTCCAATTACATGTACACATTACAATTCCCCAATGCTAGAAAAATTGTACAAGCGTACAATAAGGCACCATCCTAAGGAGTTTCACAAGTTTCAACCCCTATGAAAATGAAAGGAGTTAGAACCTATGAAGCAAGAAGAAAGTCCTTTACCTTGCATAAAACATTTTGAAAAAGTAAAGACATTAACCTACTCTACCAACTTAGAAAATGGGTTACATTTTGCAAACCCATACCCAAGGAATTTCATGGGATTAATCAAGCCAGTCCAAACACAAAGGATTTTTTTTTCCAAACTTAAAACAAATTAAAACCAGAGACCATATATGTACAAAGTTCAACAACTAATTAAAACTAATATTAAAATATAAAGTTGAACCCATTTGTCCAATTGTTTTGTAAAAAATTAACTTGCCTACCTAAAAACCTTAATCTTCTGTTGAAGAATATTATTTCGTGGTTCTATTTTCAATTGTAGGTCAAGCAAGGCCTAGTTCAATGATCTAATTATTGTGTCCATTACAACAAAAGATTGTTATATTCTAGACCACAAGAACTTGACCTTGAACATTTGGATTTAACATTGCAAATTAAATACCCTCACAACACTAATTATTAATGCCTAATTCCTTAAACATGTTAAAGTGATGACAATAATTCAATTCAAATAATTGACATTTAAATGATTTTTTTTCCTCGTGTGTTAAGCACACCTATGGGCACCATATTTATTGTTGATATGAAAAAACACCAAAGACCTAAAATAACATATGTACAAATTCAAAAGAGAAAATGAAACACAAAATAAGGTGGCTATTTGCACAAAACAAAATGTTAACATCCCAAAAGTCATTTGGATCACACCCATTCTCACAAAATTAAAGAAGGAAAACTTGATGTTAAATGTCATGGCAAACAAATGGAATCATTGTGGAAGGCAAACAAATGGTTGTTCATCGAAGGCACTAAAAAAAAAAAACCAATATCATCAGAAGAAGTGTTGAAACAACCATTTTTTCATAACCCAACATTATGGATGACAAGAACAAAATGTCATTTGGACTATGCAACATTAATGGATTGAAGCAATTGGCTAAGGTCATTTGGTTTAGAATCCAAAACTAGTAGAAAATTTTACTAAAGAATTGGAGGACCTTGAGACAAGCTACGGTGCAAGTGAGAAATGCAAACGTGCAAAAAGCTCAAGATATGCATTCAACCCCCTAGGATCTAAATAACATGGGAATCACCCTACTATTTGAAGATTAGGTGACTAAAGGATCTTTGGAGGAAAATCAAATACCAACTTAGCCCTACTAAAATCAAAACAATTCATGATGGCACAATGGGAGCTCAAGAATTCAAATGGATTCACCACTCATAATAGTTAGTCCACAATGAATCCACTCTCACCATTCTAGTTTCAAATGACCTTCAACATGTTAGTGTTATTTTTCAATATAAGGCTTGCAAACTAGTTGAGAGAATTGAGGTTAACATTCGCATTACAAGACAAGGCATTTATTGGTTGTTTGGGAAAGGTTTTGTCGAATATCTCTCATCGGACCTAGGTGAAGGGATTTGGGATGATCTACCTAATGATAGTCTAGCAACCTTGCTTGGTTGCATAATTAGGAAAAGATATCAAGTTAATATTATGAGAGGTAGCTACCATCACCATGAATGTGGGAGATGACCACTACCAACTTTGACATAGTTCATATCAAGGACCCAATCAAACACTTGTGGCATCCTTGAAGACCAAAAAACATTGTTATATTGATTTGGTTAACCTTAAACAAGGGATTCCTTATTGGCTTTTGGTTTAAAACGATGAGACTTGCACTATGAGAAACATGGGTGTTTTGTAATTAGGCTTGTAACTTAGTTTTTGAGTTGCAATGACCATATGTAACTTGTTATATACATTATCATACACTAATGCAACTCATTACAACTGAATTGCGACTTAGTTGCAATAACTCCTGTTCAATTACTATGTCATTCTCTTACAACTAAAACCATAATTTCATGTTGACGTCACTTTTCATTCATTCATCAAAATCTAACACATGCCACTATGAAAACTTTTGTGTGAATTTATTTTTGGAATATTGATATCCACCATCCATTATGATTGTTCATTTTAAATAATTTTAATTATGACACGTGGCACAATCAAAAGTTGTAACATGGCATATTAATTGAATTTTGGAAACAAATAAATTTAAATTTATTTGTATATTTAAGTACCTAGGTAGGTCAGTACATAACCATAGGTAGGTAAGTTGGAAGGTCCTACATACCAACCTACCTACTTACCTACCTAATTAGGTAGGTAGAAAAGTAGGACGAACTTACATACTTGAATACACAAGTAGGTAGGAAAATAAAAAGGTAAGTGAACTAAAAAATAACCACATAAATGTTTTTATTTATTTTTTGTTTTACCTTTAGGGTTAAACTTTTATGAATTTGTCCCTAAATGAAACATGTATTTTAATGTGAACATATAATAGAAATCACCTCTTTATATCATTTGTGAAATGATATCTTAAAGACAAAACATATTGGTTAAAGTTTTTAGTTGCACTTGATTTTACAACTATAAAAAATAAATTCCCACATGTTTTGTGTTTGATTTTAATTTTGTAAATTATGCAATTATATATATATATTTGATAATATATATGTGAAGTAATCATCAAATAATTATTTATCTAAAAAATAGGTTGAATTATTTTTAATTAAAATACATCATTATCAGAAAAATTAATCTGAATTTTATAATAAATAATCTAGCACAAATAAATTTTGAAATTTATTTTTCTGAATTAAATGTCTCATAATTAAATATTCAAATTCATAATCCAATACAAATAATTTTTTATTAAGTAAAAAATATGTATTTAGATTTTATTAATGAATTCACACGAATATTTTATTATTCGATTTAATCAATTATTTTTAAAAATAAAGTATATTACATATTAATTATTAATTGATAATTTGTTAATAAATGATTCATAATGAAATATTAACTAATAACATGAATTTGAGTAGAAAACATTGAGGTATATAGAGACATATCCTTATGTATAGCCTTATTGAATGTTTAATGGAATATACATATTGCCTTTAGTTTCAATTCAAAAATATACTTTCACGTTCCATGAAATTTTATGGGTTGATATGTATGTATGCTAACATGATATTGTGAGTTACAATGTAATGAAATGTCATTAATACACGAATCGAACATGAGTCACAAAAAATAGGACTATAATATCTACCTAGTGGCACAAGAAGTTGTACCAATGGGAATCATAGTTGAAATTAGTTGCAAGCAAGTTGAAAATTCCATATTTAATGGGTGGTGGAAATGCACACACATGGCATGATTGTTTGTGTCAAGGCCATACACTAGTTGCAAAGTAGATGTTGATTAGGAGTTATATTTACCCTACTTGTAATGTAATTGTCACACACAACTAAAGTGCAGCTTGCCAAAAAATCAAACATTGTTGATTACAACCATATATATAGTGCATACAATCCACCATATAGGTGTCTTTCTTACAACTAACTTCTAATCACAATATAATTCATTGATTTTCTAACATGGTAATTTTTTTATTAATTCCTCATACTTCCATGGAATATAGTTGTAATGTAGTTGTATATTAGTTGTTGTGGAGCTCTAGTTGCAAGGCAATGTAGTTGCAATGGACATAATTTCTCATATGTTCACTTAACTTGTTTGTTATGTGCCAATGGTGTGGTGGAAATTCCTTTCGTTCCTTGATGGACTACACATGGGTGCAATTTTCTTGGACCAATTTCCAAAATGTGAACCCCAAGTGGGATGATTTGAATACACAACTTTATTCTTGGGCGTAATTTTTTTAAAGAAAAAAGTCACTCATTTAATTCCTTTTAACATTAGCAATAAGTTCAACAAACTTACCTTAAATAAACACTAGATAATTTTACTCAAGTCTTTTTTACTATTCTTCTTTTGGTTAGAAAAAAATTTCTTTAGGTTTGAAAGGCATCATTTTCAAATCAAAATACTTGATTTAATTTGGATTTCCATTGTCAATGCCATATCAAATAAACTAAAGACATTAGTTTACATCAAACCTGAACTTACCTTGAGGAACTATTTGTCACATTTGGTTGCATCACAATATTTTTGGGAGAATGGGGGAGCACATTTTTTGGATGGGCTCCATCCTCCTAAACATTTCAAGCATCTGACTAAGGGGATTGTATTCCTCCCTTTGTGCATGTTGTTTATTGTCAAAGGCCTTAAAAATAACCATGGCAAACAATGGTTTTCATGGGAGGTCATCTTATGAAATGTCCATGACAAATGAAATGATAATGATATCATTTCTGGATTTTAACAATTATAAGATAATAACAAATCACAATATTAGAATAATGATTCTAAATGAAAGGGTTGATTTATTTTGGCATTTCCTACTGCATGTAGTTTTTGAAACAATACATAGGCTCTTGACATTATACATTGAATGCATTCATTACATTTAGTTTCAAAACTACCCAATCAAAATGGGTAAAAATATATTAAAGTCTACTTATTTTTGTGCAATGTTGTAAAATGTTAAAAGTAGTTATAGTATCTATAGGTGTTTTTGGCATTATACAATTTTATGCAAACATTTTATATTGTTCCATTGCAATCCATTGGTCAAAATGTAATGAAGTGGTCAAGATGTAAAATAATTTACAACCATTTCAATTTGCAACCACTTTAATTTTGATCCAATAATCAAGATCTTAAATGGTTGTATCTACAACATATATCTCATATATCACATATAACTTGGAGTCATTTTGTGACACTGGAACACTTATACTTTTGGTTCCATGCAATGTTCATAAGAAAATTAAAAGGGAAAAAAAAGGACCCCTTCATATATGTGTTATCTTTTCATGTCTAGGTGGTTTTTAATTCTTTTCAAATCATAATGATTAAGTGGCTTATGGACACAAAAAAACATGTTTGATGAGTGACACACATTAGGTAAATTTTAAAAACTTATTAATATCAATGGAGTTTATTATTTTGCATCAATACCATTCACCACCCAAAGTTTCATGCAAGAATACCACATACAACCCCACTTTTGAACTATATTTATTTTTAATTTTTCATATATTAACTTTGTGATGTATTCTTTTGTGATAAATATATTTAGAGATTTAAAAAACTTCAATGTTAGATCAAAATAGTTTAAAAATTGGTTACCCCAAGTTCCAAACTAATCAAATCTCTTCAAAATTCATAAGAATAATTCCATTTGTGAAAGTCAAAAACAATTATCAAATGTTGCAAAATTTTATTTGTAATTACAATTTTTGGGGACCTTAATGTTCTTTTACCCAAATAGAGGTTGAAATTGCATTGCATGTCATGGAATCGTATTCACATCCTCTTTTAGTAGGAAACACAACTCAGTAAAAAAAAAATTTAATATTCTTTTGATAAGAAGGACCATTGAGGTGTTCATGGTTCCCATTTGTTGACCTTGTTCTAAAATGTGCAAGCTCCAATTGGAGTTGCAAGTTGTGAATTCCTTTTATTCACAAAGCAATTTCATCTTTTTGTAGGTCAAGTGTTTTGTTTTGCAACTTTCGAATTATTGTTATAACCATACATTTCAAAGTTCCAACTTTTTATTTGCCACAACATGATTCTACTCACTAATAACAATCAAAGCCTTCACAAATGCTTTGGGCCTTTTCAACTTCCCATCACATTATCATGACAAAATTTATCTTTTAGTTTTTTGTTTGACCTTCTTCTAGACTGGTGTGCATTCCACATGATGCATATTTGAGATGGAGGAATCATGGGAACTACACCTTTCACAATGTACATGGATTGTTTTGAAAATCTTGATATCACATGGTCATTTTTGTTACCTACAATGCTTGGTTTTAGTGCTAGGAAATGTTTTGAAAGATCAATGTTAATTTAAAAAACGACCTCACATGTTAATAAAAAAAACCACCTATGTGAAGTTGTCTTTTGGATTAACATTGAACTCATCAACAAATGCTTCAAGCCAACCATGTCTACACCTAGCAATGAAGGCTAATTTTTACTTATCTTGATTATTAACATTAATATCCTTTGAGATAAGCACAAGTTTGACACCCATTAATGTCACAAGTTCAACATGCACATTTTCCCCCCTTTAGGAGAAAAATCATTTGATTGAACTTTAGCAAATTAATCAAATATATTGAAAGCCATTTTCATTTGATGTACTCCAATACATACATGTGTTATGTATTGGGTAAGGAACAACTTTTAGGTTCTTCCTCAATTTGCAAGCCCAACCAAGGGATGATATAATTTTTAGAAAACAATGACCACTTTAATTAAAATAGTGGCCAATATTTAAACATTTAATTGGCCATTTGTTTTAGGTTTAGGGTTGTGAAAAATATATTTATATTGTATTCCACCTAACATGAATTTGAATGATTTTCCAATTTATTTTCTTTTGAGATTCACTTGCATGATTGGATTTGGGTTTTAAGATCTTTTTTTGGTGCATTTTTTCTTTCTTTTGAAACTTAGCCTACCCTTTTCTTGATGCAATTTAAATAGGATCAACAAATGAAATAACATGTGTATTTTTTTTCAGAGTACCAACCTTATAATTATGTTCTAGATTAATATTTATTGTTGAAAGGGGTTATATAGGGGGGAAGAATGAAAATGAAATGTTTACAACTAGGTTTTGTTTCCAATTTTTTGAGGTAGGTGGGTTGGTAATTGTCCACAAAAGGACCTAACCAAATTTGGCTATAGCCCAAAGACAAATTAAAGAAAAAAATTAAAGATTCCTGCTATGTTATATTGGTGACATGTTGGAACTTATTGTCTAGATATGGTGATTTTAGTTTTTTCTCCTCAAAGTATGGACACTTTGAGACATATATTCTACAAAAAAAATCTTTTGTTGGATCAATAAGACCTTTCTTTTGGTTCACACCATGACAAAATTTTGCCAAAAGCAAAAATGCTAGTCACAAGTAATGTTGGTTTGTTATATAGGCCTTTGCTTGGTAGTAACCAATGTTGGGCCAATATCAAAAGGAAGGATGGGTATCATGAGGATATCATCCAAACTTTAAACACTTACAAATATCAAATTTACTGATATCCAAATTGATATATGGATCCCAAGTTATTTGTTTTGTGAAAATAACCTTGAAATTTGGATACTTTTCATACCTTTGTAAATGTTGATACTCAAGTGGGGTAAAAGGTTGGGAAAATTACAGCCAAATTTAAAATTTGCACAACTTGATATAAGTGATACAAGGTACACCCTTGCTACACTCCCACATATTCCATGCAAAACTATTTGAGATTGTGTGAATGAATGTTTTTTTAAACAATTTCCAAACATGCCATACATATATTGCCACATGGATAGAAAGATGACAAGTAAGAATTGGTTTAAGGACCATAAATTATACAAATGTTGATTGACATGCGTTTTATTATGCAACCCATTTAAACCATAAGGCACTGAAATGATAGATGTGTTGGTCCAGCAATTGGAATAAAAACTAAGAAGTAAAAAAATAATTATTAATCAAGATTATAGAAATTAGACCCCAAACAAGTCTAAAATATTTTGACAATGATTTTTATGAGTAAAAAAAGAACTTTCATGACCAACTTGTGAAAATTGCCTTAGATAATTAATTGTTTTCAAATTTTATGAAAATTGGCACTTTGCAAATCTATTATACATATATATCCACTCCTTGCCTGGTATTCAAAGATTAATTTTTGAAAAAAAATCAACTTCTTCAAAGCCTTTGTGAAAACCAAACCTAATAGTTATTATTTTAAAAATGACACATTCCAACATTAGTAGCAACATTAATAGGGAATAACTTATTAATCTTCTATGAATTAAGGTGATACTATTTTGTTTTCATATTAATCTAATAGGTATTTGAGGTAACCTTAACTTGCTTACCATAGATACCAATTTTCCATCAATTTTAATACCAAGTATAAATCCATGTTGTTTGGTGATTATCATTTTTATAAGAACCAATTGGTTTTGGTTATTATACAAATTTATGAAAACCAAAATAGATTAATTTTTTTTTTGGAGCTAGTAAAAATTGGCCAATTGTTAAAAACTTAGAATATTTATTTATTTTTCTCATATTCAAGCAATTTGCAAACATAACAATTTTCACAAATGCAATAATTTCATGTTTTCCCACCATTGAAAATGACATTTGGTGTTTTTGATAGATCAACTCGACACTACCTACAAATTAGAGGTTGGCTATTCACAAGTTTTTTTGTTGATTTGCATGTGCTAGTTGTCATCTTAATGATATCCAAGTTGTAGTCTACATAAACTCCTTTGTCAATAATGCCACTTTCAAATTTAGCAAAGGGGTGCGAATGATGATGATATTTCAAAAGCATGAAATATAACGACTTTGTATCATATTCTTCAATAATGGTGCTACCTTGTTCATGGTTAATAAATGAAGACAATAGAAAAAGACTCTTAAATCTAGGGTCCAACATCAAGGATAACATAATATGAGTTTCTAAGTTTAATATTTTTTTTATAAGGAAAGAAAAGAATCCAAAACATCAACAATTTCTTTTTTGATGTTGAAAGTCAAACATGCTAATTCAAAAACAACATTTCCATCTTCATCCATTAGGTTATTAAAAAAAGTTACAATTTCTATCTTATTTTTGAATTTCAAACTCATGGACATGATAGAATGTAGTGTATCATTTAACAACCAATGACCCTTGGATTGGTTTAGAAGACAAGCAAACATAACAAGGCCAAGGCAATCAATAATAATCTAAGGATTTATGTGCCATGTCAAAGGAGGTGGCACCTTTGAAATCATCCTCACACTATTTTACGTTTGACAAAATATGATAACTTCCTTGAGCTACAAAGCTTCTTGAAAAAAAACTATACTAGCAAATTTGCAAAGGAAAAAAAATACTAAATTGTATTTTTTACAATAACTTCAAAAGGAAATCCACATATAAATTTTTTAAAATTATATTCTGTCATCATTGGGGTATTTAGTTTCCTTGGGGGTGGACTTGAATTCCCACATGCCTTATTCCATTCTTGTCTTCCATTTTTTGATTTTTTGGGCCAAGCGAAACACTTTTACATATCCCTTTGTGCAATCTTGATAAATACATATTTCAAACCTTTATAAACTTTTTCATCCACTGTAGCATATTGACATGTTTAAAAAAATGCATTCCTAAAACAAGTCCCTTGGAGATTTTCCCACAAACACAATATTTCATAGTTTACAATTGATTTTGTTGTTGTAATCATAGTCTTTAGGTTAGACACATCATTCTTCACATTTCAATTTTTATTTCTTGAGTCATATTTGTCCAACAATTCAATCAAAATTTTTAGCCAAATTTTGTGCATTGGTATTTATGGTTTCAAAGAGTCCAAGGGTAATATACTTTGGTTAATAATTGACCTCAAAAAAATTGAGTACTAATGGAAAGATGTCATGTGGACCTTTTGACATTGAAAGGTCACAACTTGCAATTGTAGAATTAGATCCTAACAAGGCTAGTAATACATGTAATTCTTTTGTTTTTACTAGCTTAAACAACATTTATGTTTTTTTTTTTCTAAAAGGAAAAAAACTCTTAAACACAAATTATAACTAAACATTTAAACTTAAAATTTTGCACAAAATGCAAAGGCAAAGGACTTTTGATAATTAAAACCCCCAAATTGTACAATTTTTTTCCTACATATCATCTTCATTAAAAGGTTTCTTTACATTAAAAAAATTAGTGATAAAATTGCCAACTATATAAATCTTCTTTGTTTGTTGCCTTTTCTCTTCTCCTTTCAATGGATTATTTAGACTTTTTGGCAAGAAAGAATGGTCAATAAACACATGTTTTTTCAACGCAATCATTCCATTTGTAATATTGCATCAAATTAAACCTTTTTTTACTTGTGTTTTTTGGATTCAAAATTAGAATTGGATTGATGTAACAAAGAAGACAACACATTACTTTAGGAGATTTAAGATCAATGTATTTGTTATCATGACATTGTCAAATGCCCTAACACAAAAAGTTATATTTTGTGGTTTTCAATTTTTTTTGCACATTGCAAACTTTGTAGATTCCCTTTCACTCTTTTTATGTCATTATCTAGATTTTTACTTTCTTTTGTTTGATGATTTGAATTTCTTTTTGATTTTTTTTGGGTTCCATTTTGAATTTCTAGTTTTTTATTGAAAAATCACATGCATTTTCATTTTCAAAAGAAAAATCCATATTCAATTTTCACAAAAAAATTGCCACTCAATGAGTATAAAAAAAAATCAAACATTTTTATGTTATATTAAAATATTGCAAACATTTACAAATAAGCTGCTTTATCAAACTTTAAACATTTATAAAAAAGAATACCTGCATTTCTCTCCCTTGCCATTGTGAAAAATTTCAAAATTAATATTTTT